>Ga0256410_1000161_pt1 | contig 86057 bp, 78 predicted proteins | sample PhyWR1_FD_185983 | JGI IMG/M metagenome (GOLD analysis project Ga0256410, IMG submission 185983) | Leaf surface microbial communities from wheat plants in UC Gill Tract Community Farm, Albany, California, United States - DLSL W.R1 | ecosystem: Host-associated > Plants > Phyllosphere >... | reverse complement strand
TTTGAGGTCAACATCAGGCTGCGTGGCTCACCGTAGTACGTGGTGTTGAAGTTGCCCAGCCCCGACAGGTACTTCTTGTCGAACACGTTGTTGGCGTTGAGGTTGAACGTCAGGTGTTCGTTGTACTCATAGCGGGTCATCAGGTTGACCAGCGCGTAGCTGTGCTGCTCGATGATGTCGTAGTCGCCCTTGGCATCGTTGTAGATCTTGCCGTAGAACGGGCTTTGCCAGTTCACGCCACCGCCCACGGTGACCTTGTTCAGCACTCCCGGCAGGCGGTAAGTGGTGAACAGCCGTGCCACGTTTTCCGGCTTGGTGGTTTCCAGCGGGTAGCCATAGACACGTTCGCCATCATCGGAGCGGGTGCGGGCGTAGGTATAGCCAGCCATCAGGTTCCAGTCCGGCATCAGCTCACCGGACAGCTCAAGCTCAATGCCGTTGGTGGTTGCACCATCAAGGGATTCATAGATGCCCAGGTTGGTGTTTGCGTTAGTGCCGACCTGAACCGGCACATTTTTCTGTTCGGTACGGAACAGGGCCGCGCTGGCATTCAAACGGCCATCAAAGTACTCGCCCTTCAAACCGAGTTCGGAGCTGTTGCCTTCAGTCGGGGCCAGGGTGGCACCGGAGCTGCTCTGCTCGGTAAGAGGTTTGTATATCGAGGTGTAACTGCCGTACACCGAGTAGTTGTCGTTGATGTCGTATACAACCCCGGCGTAGGGCGTAACTTCGCCATGCTGTTTGGCCGTGGTCTTGTTGTCCTGGAATGTGCTGGTCTGCTCGTAGTACTTGTAGGTGCTGTTGTACTGGAAATCGCTTACGCGGCTGCCAAGGATAATCGACCAGTCGTCTGCCGGCTTGAAGCGTGCGGCGATGTAGGCGCTGTTTTGATTCTGGTTGGTTTCGTATTTGCCGTTCTTCGGGAAGTCCGGTCTCGGGTATTTGCCGTTCCAGTCAAAGATGCTGCTCGACAGTTCGCGGAATTCGCTGCCGTCGAAGGTCGCGCCGGTCTGGCGGGAGGTCTGTGAGGTTGCGCCCACCACCAGTTCATGTTCACGGCCAAACAGGGTGAACGGACCTGTCGCATTGATATCGAAAGTGTTCTGGACACGATGGCCTTCCCACTGGCCCCAGTAGAAGAACATGCCTTTGCCAGTGACCGGATCAGGCATCCCGCCGCTGGCCGAGCCCAGCAGCGTGTCGTGGTCGTTGGTTTGCTGGGTGAGGGTGCCTTTGACTTTCCAGTCATTGGCAAAGCGGTGTTCCAGGGAGGCGAAGGTGGTCTGGATCTGAACGTCGCGCCGGCTCCAGTCGGTGGCCGGGTTGAAGGAACGGCTGAAGTCGGTCTTGGTGTAATTGGAGTAGTAGTACGGGTTGCCGGTCCAGGACGAGCCGCGGGGCTTGATGTTCTGGTAGTCCATGCCGAAGGTGAACAGGGTATCGGGGGTGAGGTCGGCCTGGATAATGCCGTAGAACACGTCATTTTTCTTCGAGGCATGATCGCGGTACGAGTCGGCATCCTGATACACCGCGACCATTCGCCCGCGCACGCTGCCATCTTCATTCAGCGGCCCGGAAATATCGCCTTCGGTGCGGTAGTTGTCCCACGAGCCGGCGCTGGCGGTGACCGATGCCTTGAAGTCGCGGGTCGGTTTTTTGCGGATCAGGTTGACCGTGGCCGAGGGTTCGCCGGAGCCAGAGAGCAGGCCGGTGGCACCCTTGACTATATCGACACGGTCATACAGGGCCATGTCGACCTTGGTTGCGCCTTCATCGAACACCCCGTCGTAGAGGGTGTTGACACCGTCGTACTGGAAGTTGGTGATGGCATAGCCGCGGGCCGAGTATTCCATGCGCTCGCTGTCGTAGGCCTGGGTGGAAATGCCCGGTGCGTTGCGCAGTACATCGCCGATGCTCTGCGCGGCCTGATCATCCATCAGTTGGCGGGTCACTACCGTAACGGTCTGCGGGGTTTCGCGAATCGACAGGGGTAGTTTGGTGGAGCTGTTGCTGACGCCGGTGGTATAGGAATGGGTGTCCTCGGTGGTCAGCGAGTCGCCCAGGCCCTGGCCGGTCACAGTGGTTGCACCCAGCTCCAGGCCTTTGCCCTGAGAGGCGGTCAGGATCACCGTGTCGCCATTGAGCTGATACGAAATGCCGCTGCCTTGCAGCAGGGACTCCAGTGCCTTGACCGGCTCCAGTGAACCGCTCACTGAACGCGACTTGATACCTTGCACCTGATCCGGGCTGTAGAGGATTTGCAGGTTGGCTTGCTTGCCCAGTTCATTTAGCGCGCTGGCCAGGGCTTGCGCCGGAATGTTCAAGGCCACCGGCGCCGCCTGGGCAAAGGATGTGCCCAGTAAAACCGAGGCCACAAAGGCGCCGGATATCAAGGTGTGGCGTACGCTCCGGTGCTGTGTAGCTATCGAGAGAGGGGTCCGGCTCAAGTTGGGTCGTTGCATCGCGTGCCTAGGCTCCGAGTAGGAAAAGTCTTTTTTGTTAATGGGAATAGTTATTAGACGCAGCGCGATTGAGAAACCAGAAACAAGTTTCTGAAATAGTGGGTTTAAGTTTTTGAGGGGCCTGATCTGCTTGGGGTGTGAGGTTATTGTTCTGCTGGTGGGACGATCAGTACTGGAATGGCTATCTAGTATTGCAGGTAGATCGAATCTATGCTGGGTTCCATGATTTACAGGAGGTGCAACATGAAAAAAATTCTGGGTGTTTACACAGCTCCCCGTCCCCATTGGGTCGGCGATGGCTTTCCGGTTCGCACGTTGTTTTCCTATGACAGCATGGGCAAACACATCAGCCCGTTCCTGCTGCTGGACTACGCCGGGCCAGCCGAGTTCTCTCCGACCACAGAGCGTCGTGGCGTAGGGCAGCACCCGCACCGTGGTTTTGAAACCGTGACCATCGTCTATCAAGGCGAAGTCGAGCACCGTGACTCCACCGGCAATGGCGGGGTGATCGGGCCGGGTGATGTGCAGTGGATGACCGCGGCGTCGGGGATCCTCCATGAGGAGTTCCACTCCGAGGCGTTTGCCCGCAGTGGTGGTCCGCTGGAAATGGTGCAACTATGGGTCAACTTGCCTGCAAAGGACAAAATGGCCGCGCCGGGTTATCAGGGCATTGTCGACAGGGATATCCCTGACCTGGCGCTCAAGGACGATGCCGGCCGGTTGCGCCTGATTGCCGGTGAATTCGACGGCCAGCGCGGCCCGGCGCACACCTTTACCGACATCGACGTGTGGGATATCCGTCTGCACGCAGGCAAGTCGGCCACCTTCGATCTGCATCAAGGGCGCAACACGGCGCTGGTGGTGCTGCACGGTGCGGTGACGGTCAATGACCAGGACGTTGTGCGTGAAGGCCAGCTGGCGCTGTTCGAGCGTGAGGGTTCGCAGATCCGCCTGCAGGCCACCGACGATGCGGTGCTGCTGATCTTGAGCGGCGAACCGATCGATGAGCCGATCGTCGGGCACGGCCCGTTTGTGATGAACACCGATGCCGAGATCCATCAGGCATTCGTGGACTTCCAGTCGGGCAAGTTCGGCCGCATGCCGGCGTAACGACGCCGGCTGTGGGAGCCGGGCTTGCCCGCGATGGCCTCGCCGCGGTTTGCCTGCCAGACCGCGGCGTCTCAATCGCGAGCAAGCCCGCTCCCACCAGCGAGTGCAATATCAAACCCGCTCGAAGATCACCGCTATGCCCTGGCCGCCGCCAATGCACATGGTCGCCAGGGCGTAGCGGCCTTTGATCCGGTGCAGCTCATGGATGGCCTTGGTCGCGATGATTGCCCCTGTGGCGCCCACCGGATGGCCCAGGGCGATGCCCGAACCATTGGGGTTGACCCTGGCCGGATCCATGTCCAGTTCCTGCATCACGGCACACGCCTGGGCGGTGAAGGCAATGTTGGCTTCGATCACGTCCATGTCGCCGATCTTCAATCCTGCCCGCTTCAACGCCAGCCGCGTCGCCGGTATCGGCCCCAAGCCCATCAACTCTGGCTCTACCCCCGCATGGGCGTAGGCCACCAACCGCGCCATCGGCGCAAGATTGCCCGCCTGTACCGCCGCACCTGTGGCCAGCACCAGCGCCGCGGCTCCATCATTGAGCCCCGATGCATTGCCCGCGGTCACGCTGCCGTCTTTCTTGAAGGCCGGTTTCATCTGCGCCAGTTGCTCCAGGGTGGTGGCACGCGGGTGCTCATCTTGCTGGAACAACACACTGCCTTTGCGACTGCGCACTTCGACTGCACTGATCTGGCTGTCGAAATACCCTCGGGCGATGGCCTGGGCGGCACGCTGCTGGTCTTCAAACGCCAGTGCATCCTGGGCCTGGCGGCTGATGTTGTTGCGCTGCGCAATGTTCTCGGCGGTGATGCCCATATGAATGCCGTGGAACGGGTCGTGCAAGATACCCAGCATGTAGTCGAGCATCGGCGTATCACCCATGCGTGCGCCCCAGCGGGCGGCGGGCATCAGGTACGGGCCGCGGCTCATGGCTTCGGCCCCGGCACCAATGGCGAACTCGGCGTCGCCGAGTATCAGGGTATGGGCCGCTGAAATGATCGCCTGCAAACCGGAGCCGCACAGGCGGTTGACGTTGTAGGCCGGAGTTTCCTTGGGGATCCCGGCATTGATCGCGGCGACACGCGCCAGGTAGGCATCCTGGGGTTCGGTCGGGATCACATTGCCCATCACCACATGGCCGATGCGCTCCGGGTCGACCTGGCTGCTGTGCAGTGCGGCTTTTACCGCGGTGCTGGCCAGCTCGGCCAGGGGCACGTCCTTGAGTGCACCACCAAAGGTGCCGATGGCCGTGCGCCGGGCGCCGAGGATAAAAATTTCAGGAGTGTGCATGGCGGGTCCTTGTTGTTTTATTAGGCCAAATGCGCGGGATTATTTCACCGTCTGTGGCGCTCGGGAGTCGTCCGTTTGAGGGGCGAAGGTATCGACCTGGGCGTCCAGCAGGGTCATAAAGGCATGGGCCGCATTGGACAGGGTGCGTTCGGTATGCAGGATATACCCCAACTGGCGGGTCAGTTGGATACCGGGCAGGGCAATCGATGCCACTTGCTCATCCAGCATGGTGCGTGGCAACACGCTCCAGGCCAGGCCGATGGACACCATCATCTTGATGGTTTCCAGATAGTTGGTGCTCATGGCGATGTTGGGCGTCAGGCCCTGGGCTTCAAACAGACGATGGACAATATGGTGGGTAAAGGTATTGCCGCCGGGGAACACGGCCGGATGGCGCGCAATATCGGCCATGCTCACGGCCTTTTGCCGGGTCAGGCTGTGCTCTGGGGCCACCACGAAATCCAGCGGGTCATCCCATACCGGTACCGCGCGAATCAGTGAATGGGGTTCCGGCGCAAGGGTGATCACTGCCAGCTCGGCCCGTCCATGCAGAATTTCGTCGTAGGCCACTTCTGAATCGAGAAACTGGATATCCAGCGCCACCTTGGGGTAAGTGCGAGTGAATTCGCGCAGTAAAGGCGGCAGGCGGTGCAGGCCGATATGATGGCTGGTGGCCAGAGTCAGGCGCCCGCTGACTTCGCCATTGAGGTTGTTGAGTGCCCGGCGCGTGTCATCCAGCACGTTGAGAATCTGGTAGGCACGGGGCAGCAAGGCCCGGCCGGCTTCGGTCAGGCTGACCTCACGGCCCAGCCGGTCAAACAACCTGAGCTTGAGTTGCTGCTCGATGCTGGCGATGCGTTTGCTGATGGCCGGCTGGGTCAGGAACAACCGCTCGGCGGCACCGGAAAAACTACCGGTTTCGGCAATTGCAATAAACGCATTGAGATTCGCGAGATCCATCTATTCGAATTCCTATTGGTTATCCAAAGCATGAAAATTATGAATTTGAGTTATTCACTGTAACGCCATAGGATCGACCTCACAAGCCAAGTGGTTATTGGCACAGAAAAGTAGCTGATGAGGAAACCGTCTGATGGCCGGCAAAACGCTCTACGACAAGCTCTGGGATTCGCATTTGGTCAAGCAGCGCGACGATGGCTCGGCGCTGATCTACATCGACCGTCACATCATTCACGAAGTGACCTCGCCGCAAGCCTTTGAAGGTCTGCGACTGGCCGGGCGCAAGCCTTGGCGCATCGATGCCAATATCGCGACCCCGGACCACAACGTACCGACCACGCCGGAGCGCAAGGGCGGGATCGAAGCGATTGCCGATCAGGTTTCCCGTCTGCAGGTGCAAACCCTGGATGACAACTGTGACGAGTACGGCATTACCGAATTCAAGATGAACGACGTGCGTCAGGGCATCGTCCATGTGATCGGCCCGGAGCAGGGCGCGACCTTGCCGGGCATGACCGTGGTCTGCGGCGACTCGCACACCTCGACACACGGCGCCTTCGGTGCATTGGCCCACGGTATCGGTACCTCCGAGGTCGAACATGTGCTCGCCACCCAGTGCCTCGTTGCCAAGAAAATGAAGAACATGCTGGTCTCGGTTGAAGGGCAATTGCCGTTCGGCGTGACCGCCAAGGACATCGTGCTGGCCGTGATCGGCAAGATCGGCACTGCCGGCGGCAATGGCCACGCCATCGAATTTGCGGGCAGCGCCATTCGCGATTTGTCCGTCGAAGGGCGCATGACCATCTGCAACATGTCCATCGAAGCCGGTGCCCGTGTGGGCCTGGTGGCTGCGGACCAGAAAACCGTCGACTACGTGAAGGGCCGTCCGTTTTCCCCGAAAGGCGCTGAATGGGACCTGGCGGTAGAAGCCTGGAAAGACCTGGTGTCCGATGCCGATGCCAAATTTGACACCGTGGTTGAACTCGACGCCGCGCAAATCAAGCCACAGGTCAGCTGGGGCACTTCGCCCGAGATGGTCCTGGCCGTTGATCAAAACGTGCCGGACCCGGCGCAGGAAGCCGATCTGGTCAAGCGTGGCTCGATTGAACGCGCCTTGAAGTACATGGGTTTGACCGCCAACCAAGCGATCACCGATATCCAGCTCGATCGCGTGTTTATTGGCTCGTGCACCAACTCGCGGATCGAAGACTTGCGCGCTGCGGCAGTGATTGCCAAGGGTCGCAAGGTGGCGTCCACGATCAAGCAGGCCATTGTGGTGCCGGGATCGGGTCTGGTTAAAGCCCAGGCCGAAGCAGAAGGTCTGGACAAGATTTTCCTGGAAGCCGGTTTTGAATGGCGCGAGCCGGGTTGCTCGATGTGTCTGGCGATGAACCCGGATCGCCTGGAGTCTGGCGAGCACTGCGCCTCGACCTCCAACCGCAACTTCGAAGGCCGTCAGGGCGCCGGTGGCCGTACTCACCTGGTGAGCCCGGCCATGGCCGCCGCTGCTGCGGTGAAGGGGCGCTTTATCGATGTCCGTGAATTGATCCAGGGGAGCGCAGCATGAAAGCCTTTACTCAGCACACCGGTCTGGTTGCGCCGTTGGACCGTGCCAACGTCGATACCGACCAGATCATTCCAAAGCAGTTTTTGAAGTCGATCAAACGCACCGGTTTTGGCCCGAACCTGTTTGATGAATGGCGCTATCTGGATGTGGGGCAGCCTTACCAGGACAACTCCAGGCGCCCGCTGAACAAGGATTTCGTACTCAATGCCGAGCGTTACCAGGGCGCCAGTGTATTGCTGGCCCGGGAAAACTTCGGTTGCGGCTCCAGCCGTGAGCACGCGCCGTGGGCACTGGAAGAGTACGGCTTTCGCAGCATCATCGCGCCAAGCTATGCCGACATCTTCTTCAATAACAGCTTCAAGAACGGTTTGTTGCCGATCATCCTGAGCGACGCCGAAGTCGATGAACTGTTTGCCCAGGTAGAGGCCGAGCCGGGCTACCAGCTCAAGATCGACCTTGAGGCGCAAACCGTGACCCGTCCGGATGGCAAGGTGTTGAGCTTCGAGATTGATGCGTTCCGCAAGCATTGCCTGCTCAACGGCCTGGACGATATCGGCCTGACCTTGCAGGACGACGTGGCGATTGCCGCATTTGAAAGCAAGCACCGTGCAAGCCAGCCGTGGTTGTTTCGCGACGCTTGAATGGCTTCCTCGCGGGCAAGCCCGGCTCCCACAGGGGAATGCATTTCAAAGGTGGGAGCGGGCTTGCCCGCGATGACGGCAGTGTGGACAACCCAAGTCTTGACGCTAAAAGGAAGTTTTAATGACCAGTACCGCCCAGCACACCCAGGTCGTACAAAAGCAGTTCGGCGAACAGGCGTCGGCCTATCTGAGCAGCGCCGTACATGCCCAAGGCACCGAGTTCGGCCTGCTCAAGGCCGAGCTGGCTGACAAACCGCAGGCGCGAGTGCTGGACCTGGGGTGTGGCGCGGGCCATGTAAGCTTTCATGTGGCTGCACTGGTCAAGGACGTGGTGGCCTACGACCTGTCGCAACAAATGCTCGATGTGGTCAGTGCTGCTGCAACCGCTCGCGAACTGGGCAATATCAGCACCCTTTGCGGCGCGGCAGAACGTTTGCCGTTTGCCGATGGCGAGTTCGATTACGTGATCAGCCGTTACTCAACCCACCACTGGAATGATGTAGGCCTGGCCCTGCGTGAAGTACGTCGGGTGCTCAAGCCCGGTGGTGTGGCGGCATTTATCGATGTGATGTCACCGGGCAGCCCGTTGCTGGACACTTATCTGCAAGCGGTCGAGGTGCTGCGCGATACCAGCCATGTGCGCAACTATTCGGCTGGCGAGTGGCTGCGTCAGGTCAGTGAAGCCGGTTTGCATACGCGCAGCACACAGCGTCAGCGTTTGCGTTTAGAGTTCAGCTCCTGGATCGAACGCATGCGTACGTCACAGGTCATGAGTGCGGCCATCCGCCAGTTGCAGCAATCGATGGGCGCCGAAGTACGCGATTATTTTGAAATTGAAGCCGACGGCTCGTTCAGCACCGATGTGCTGGTGCTGTGGGCCGAGAAGTAACCTGAATATTTCCGGGTGCGCCTGCGGGGGCATCAACAGACAAGAAAGAGGAACCCATGAGCAAGCAGATTCTGATTCTCCCAGGCGACGGTATCGGTCCGGAAATCATGGCCGAAGCGGTCAAGGTGCTGGAGCTGGCCAGTGACAAGTTCAACCTGGGCTTTGAGCTGACCCACGATCTTATCGGCGGTGCAGCCATCGACCAGCATGGCGTGCCCCTGGCCGACGAGACCCTGGAGCGCGCCCGTGCGGCCGACGCTGTATTGCTGGGCGCTGTGGGTGGCCCGAAATGGGACAAGATCGAGCGCGATATCCGCCCTGAACGCGGGCTGCTGAAAATCCGTGCGCAACTGGGCCTGTTCGGCAATCTGCGCCCGGCGATCCTGTATCCGCAACTGGCCGATGCATCGAGCCTCAAGCCTGAAATCGTTTCCGGGCTGGATATCCTCATCGTTCGCGAATTGACCGGCGGTATCTACTTCGGCGCTCCGCGTGGCACCCGTGAGCTGGAAAACGGCGAGCGTCAGGCCTATGACACCCTGCCGTACAGCGAAAGCGAAATCCGCCGTATCGCCCGCGTCGGTTTCGACATGGCCCGTGTACGTGGCAAAAAACTGTGCTCGGTGGACAAGGCCAACGTACTGGCCTCCAGCCAGCTGTGGCGTGAAGTGGTCGAGCAGGTGGCCAAGGACTATCCGGACGTCGAACTGAGCCATATGTATGTCGACAACGCCGCGATGCAACTGGTGCGTGCACCCAAGCAATTTGACGTGATCGTCACCGAAAACATGTTCGGTGACATCCTGTCCGACCAGGCTTCGATGCTCACCGGCTCTATCGGCATGCTGCCGTCGGCGTCCCTGGACACCCACAACAAGGGCATGTACGAGCCTTGCCACGGTTCGGCGCCGGACATCGCGGGGCAGGGCATTGCCAACCCGCTGGCGACCATTCTGTCGGTGTCGATGATGCTGCGTTACAGCTTCAATCAGACCGCTGCTGCCGATGCCATCGAGCAGGCTGTCAGCCTGGTTCTGGACCAGGGCTTGCGTACCGGTGATATCTGGTCGACGGGTTGCACCCGGGTCGGAACACAGGAAATGGGCAATGCAGTAGTCGCGGCGCTGCAGAATCTGTAATCTCTCGGGCCCGTTACTTCCTGTTGGTGGAAGTAACGACCCCACTTTTTGTTAAAGGTGTAGTTGCGATGAAACGTGTAGGTCTGGTCGGTTGGCGCGGTATGGTTGGTTCCGTGCTCATGCAGCGGATGCTGGAAGAGCAGGATTTCGATCTTATCGAGCCGGTGTTTTTCACGACTTCCAATGTCGGTGGACAAGGTCCGTCCGTGGGCAAGGACATTGCTCCGCTCAAGGATGCTTACAACATTGAAGAGCTGAAAACCCTCGATGTAATCCTGACCTGCCAGGGCGGCGACTACACCAGCGAGGTGTTTCCCAAGCTGCGTGAGGCGGGCTGGCAAGGTTACTGGATCGATGCGGCGTCGACCCTGCGCATGCAGGATGATGCGGTCATCATTCTGGACCCGGTCAACCGCAAGGTCATTGACCATCAGCTGGATGCCGGTACCAAGAACTATATCGGCGGCAACTGCACCGTCAGCCTGATGCTGATGGGCCTGGGCGGTCTGTTCGAAGCCGGTCTGGTGGAGTGGATGAGCGCCATGACCTACCAGGCGGCCTCGGGCGCCGGTGCGCAGAACATGCGTGAGCTGATCAAGCAGATGGGGACTACCCATGCTGCGGTCGCCGATCAACTGGCCGACCCGGCCAGCGCGATTCTGGATATCGACCGTCGTGTGGCCGAAGCCATGCGCAGCGATGCCTACCCGACCGAGAACTTCGGCGTGCCATTGGCCGGCAGCCTGATCCCGTGGATCGACAAAGAGCTGCCAAACGGTCAAAGCCGTGAAGAGTGGAAGGCGCAGGCAGAAACCAACAAGATCCTGGGTCGTTTCAAAAACCCGGTTCCGGTGGACGGTATCTGCGTGCGTATCGGTGCGATGCGTTGCCACAGCCAGGCGCTGACCATCAAGCTGAACAAAGATGTGCCGATCGCCGACATTGAAGGTTTGATCAGCCAGCACAACCCCTGGGTCAAGCTGGTGCCAAACCAGCGTGAAGCCAGCATCCAGGAACTGAGCCCGACCAAGGTCACAGGTACCCTGAATGTGCCGGTTGGACGTCTGCGCAAGCTGAACATGGGTTCGCAGTTCCTTGGCGCGTTCACCGTGGGTGACCAGTTGCTATGGGGTGCGGCCGAGCCGTTGCGCCGCATGCTGCGGATTTTGCTGGAGCGCTGATTCGCGCTTTGCATGCCCAGGCCCGCGTCTCGCAAGAGACGCGGGCTTTTTATTGGGCTGAAGATTCAAGCGCCGCAAGTAGCAAGCCTTGCTCAAAACCTGTGGGAGCGGGCTTGCTCGCGATTGCATCACTGCAGTCGTGGGGATAAACCGGGTCGCCTGTATCGCAGGCAAGCCAGCTCCCACAGGCGATCTGGCAGATCAAATCGGCCGGCTGCGTTGCCTGTAGCGGTTGTGCCCGGTACAGTGCCGCTCCCCACGTTTCGCCTGAGGTAGACACATGAACCAGTCCTTTGATATCGCCGTCGTTGGCGCCACCGGCACTGTCGGCGAAACCATCGTACAAATGCTTGAAGAACGTGATTTTCCGGTAGGCAAGTTGCACCTGCTGGCCAGCAGTGAATCCGACGGACACTCAGTGCCTTTTCGCGGTAAAAACGTCAGGGTGCGTGATGTCGATGCCTTCGATTTCAGCAGCGTACAGCTGGCCTTCTTCGCAGCAGGCCCTGGCGTTACCTTGAGTTTTGCTGCCAAAGCCAGTGCAGCCGGCTGCATGGTGGTCGACCTGTCCGGCGCTTTGCCGTCTGCACAGGCGCCGCAGGTGGTACCTGAAGCCAACGCGCAGGTGCTGGCAACCTTGAAAAAACCACTTCAGGTCAGCAGTCCGAGCCCTTCGGCCACCGCGCTGGCCGTGGTCCTGGCGCCTTTGCTCAAGGTGCTGGAAATTCAGCGGGTCAATGTGACGGCCTGCATGGCAGTTTCCGCTCAAGGCCGTGAAGCGGTCTCGGAGCTGGCACGCCAAACCACCGCGCTGCTGAACCTGCATCCCCTGGAAACCAGCTTCTTTGATCGTCAGATGGCCTTCAACGTCCTGGCCCAGGTTGGCACGCCGGACGCACAGGGCCATGTGCCGCTTGAAAAACGTTTGGTCAATGAGCTGCGCGAAGTTCTGGCTATGCCTACGCTGAAGGTATCGGCCAGCAGTGTGCAAGTGCCGGTATTTTTTGGTGACAGCTTCAGCGTGTCCCTGCAACTGGCCGGGCCGGTGGATCTGGATGAGGTCAATGCCGCCCTTGAGGCCGGTGAGGGTATTGAACTGGTGGAAGCCGGTGACTACCCGACTGCGGTTGGCGATGCTGTAGGCCAGGATGTGGTGTATGTCGGGCGAGTGCGTCACGGTGTGGACGACACGACTGAACTTAATCTGTGGCTGACGTCAGATAACGTACGCAAGGGTGGCGCATTGAACGCCGTGCAGTTGGCTGAGTTGTTGATAAAAGACCAGCTGTAAAAGATACTTGGCTGCTTACAGGTCTCGTGGGACGAGGTCTGTACCAATAAGGAAGAGGCTATGGTTCAGGTTCGCAAATTGGTGTTGGCAATCGCTGCCGCTTCGGCACTGTCATCCGGTATGGCGCAGGCGCTTGAGCTCGGAGAACTGACGCTCAAGTCGAAGCAGAACCAGCCGCTGCTGGCGGAAATCGAGCTGCTCGATGTCAAGGACCTGACTGCCGCGCAAGTGGTGCCAAGCCTGGCCCCCGAGCAAGAGTTCAGCAAGGCCGGGGTGCCGCGCCCGGCATTTCTGGATGACCTGCGTTTTACTCCGGTCATCAACGCCGATGGCAAGAGCGTTTTGCGCGTCACCTCCAGCCAGCCGCTGTCCGAACCTTTTGTGAATTTTCTGGTGCAGGTGATGTGGCCCAATGGCCGCTTGATGCGCGACTACAGCGTGTTGCTCGATCCGGCGCAGTTCTCGCCACAGGCCGCTGCGGCGGCAACGTCTGCCTCTGCCGAGCCTGGGCAGTACACCACCACATCCCGTGACACGCTGTGGGAGATTGCCGCCAGGGCGCGCAACGGCGGCTCGGTGCAGCAGACCATGCTGGCGATTCAAGCCCTGAACCCCGATGCGTTTATCAACGGTAATATCAACCGTCTTAAAACCGGCCAGGTGCTGCGCCTGCCGGATGCTTCGCAGAGCGTGCAGTTGCCTCAGGCCAGGGCGATCAACGAAGTGGCGTCGCAAAACGCTGACTGGCGTAATGGCCGTCGCACCGTGCCGCTGGCCCAGCAACTCGATGCGACCGGTCGTAAAACCGTGCCGCCCCCTGCTGCCAAGGCTGTGCAACAGGATGTCCTGAGCCTGGTTTCCGCTCAGGCAGGCAAGGGCGCTGCCGGGGATGCGAAAAAACTGGCTGAACAACTGGCAATGAGCCAGGAAGGTCTGGACAGCAGCCGTCGTGAAAATGCCGAGCTGCAAGACCGGATGAAAGACCTGCAAAGCCAGTTGGACAAGTTGCAGCGTTTGATTGAATTGAAGAACGATCAGCTGGCCCGGCTGGAGGCTGGCAAAGAAGCGCCTGTCGATCCGGCTGCTGCGCTGCCTGTTGTCCAGGCCGCTGACGCGCCTGAAGCCGATATTGCGCCGGCAATCGAAGGTGTGCCGGCGACGGCAGTGGCGCCAAGCCCTGTGGAAGCGGGTGCGCCCCAGGGTCATGAGCGAAAAATTCAGGACCTGCTGAACAGCCCGCTGTTACTGGGGCTGATCGGTGGCGGGGCGATCTTGCTGCTGCTCTTGCTGTTGTTGCTGGTGCGTCGTCGCAAAGCCCTGCAAGAAGCGCAAAAACATGCGCGAATGGCTCGGGATCTTGAGCATGAGTCCGGGTTTGACGCTGACCTGGATCTGCCGCAAAGCAGTTTTGAAGGCCTTGAAACGCCTTCGCGCAGTGTAGATCCTGCACCTGCACCTGCACCTGCACCTGCACCTGCACCTGCACCTGTCGTGGCGGCGGTAGCGGCGGTGGCCGCGCCAGTTAGCCTGGCCAAGTCGGCGGCTGATGTGCTGGATCAGGCCGAGCGCTTGATTGAGCGGCGGCAGTTGAGCGAAGCCGAGGCGCTACTCAAGGTGGCGATCGATCAGGAGCCGCAGCGCAGTGATTTGCGCCTTGAGTTGATGCGGGTCTACGGCGAGATGGGTGATCGTGACGCCTTTATCGCCCAGGAGCGCCAACTGGTAGCCAATGGCAAAAATCATGCCCAGGTCGAGCAGCTCAAAGGTCGCTATCCGGGCATGGCGGTGGCCGCTGCGGCAGGCATTGCCACCGCGGCAGTGGCCACCCAGCTGCAAGCGCAATTTGTCCAGGACATGATGCGCGACGATCGCGAGGTCAAACCGCAGCCAGAGCCTGATGCACCTGCAGTTGAAGAATTTGATCACGATTTTGATCTGAGCCTTGATGAGCTGGAAGCGGCTTCTCCTGCGCTCGTCACGCCGGAATCGGTGGATATCGACAAGCCGGTGGCCGACAGCTTCGAGGCGGTGCTTGAACAGCAGGCGCAAGCTTCCGGGCAGGTGAAGGAGGACATTGATCTGGACTTGCCGGCGGACTTCGACCTGTCCCTGGCTGACGAGAGCGCTCCGTCAGTTGCGGCGCCGGACAGCTTTTCCGTTGAGCTGGACAAGGTCAACGCCGAGTTGCATCGCTTGTCGCAAAGCCTTGAACAATCATCGCTGGAACAGCCCTTTGCCGATGACGAGCCTGAGTTCGACTTCCTGTCGGGCGCCGATGAAACGGCCACCAAACTCGACCTGGCCCAAGCCTATATCGATATGGGTGACGACGAGGGTGCGCGGGATATTCTTACCGAAGTCATGGAAGAGGGTAATCCCCAGCAGCAGGCCGAAGCCCTGGAAATGATGGCACGCCTGACCTGAGGTGTAGCCGCTGACGAGCGGAGCGAGGCTGCGATCGGCGACGCAGTCGTCGTAAAACCGGAACACTTAACCTACCTGATAAACCGAGGCGTTTGACTTCACGACGGCTGCGCCGCCGATCGCAGCCTCGCTACGCTCGTCAGCGGCTACAAGGTCTGAGGGAAGCTAATATCCAAAGGTTTTACGTGCCTCAGCGTGAAATGTTTCATGGCGTCTTGCCGGGTGCGCCTTATAATGGCCGCCTTTGCGTTTATGAGCAGGCTGCAAGTCCTTGGCAAATATAGATAACCCGGCCGCTGAAATGGCCGCGGAAGGTTTTTACCGAATCGCCCTTGGCGTGGAATACAAAGGTTCGCGCTACAGCGGCTGGCAGCGTCAGGCCAATGGTGTGCTGACTGTCCAGGAAACCCTGGAAAACGCCTTGTCCAAAGTGGCCGCCTCGCCGGTTTCACTGATGTGCGCCGGGCGTACCGATGCCGGTGTGCATGCCTGTGGGCAGGTGGTGCACTTTGACACCCAGGCCGAGCGTTCATTGAAAGCCTGGGTCATGGGCGCCAATATCAATTTGCCCCATGACATCAGCGTCACCTGGGCCCAGGTCATGCCCGCGCACTTTCATGCCCGCTTCAAGGCCATCGCCCGGCGTTACCGCTATGTGATCTACAACGATCAGATCCGGCCTGCCCATTTGAATCAGGAAATTACCTGGAATCACCGCCCGCTGGATGTCGAGCGCATGGCCCAGGCGGCCCGCTACCTGTTGGGTGTGCACGATTTCAGCGCCTTTCGCGCCGGTCAATGTCAGGCCAAATCGCCAATCAAGGAAATGCACCATCTGCGCGTGACCCGTCACGGCAATATGATCGTGCTGGATATTCGCGCCAGTGCCTTTCTGCACCATATGGTGCGCAATATCGCCGGGGTGCTGATGACCATCGGCACGGGCGAACGGCCGGTGGAGTGGATCAAGGAAGTGCTGGAGAGCCGCGAGCGCCGCTCCGGCGGTGTGACGGCCCATCCTTACGGGCTGTATCTGGTGCAAGTTGAATATCGCGATGAGTTCCAGTTGCCGGAACGTTACATTGGTCCACATTTCTTGACCGGTTTTAGCGACCTGGACGGCTGACGCCCGGATAAGCATTTGTTACCATCCGGGACTTTCGCGTTACGGGGTGTTATCGAGATGTCCGTTGTTCGCAGCAAGATCTGCGGTATTACCCGCATAGAAGATGCACTGGCTGCGGTCGAAGCCGGGGCTGACGCCATAGGCTTCGTGTTTTACGCCAAAAGCCCGCGGGCAGTCACGGCAGTGCAGGCGCGGGCCATCATTGCCGCCTTGCCGCCTTTCGTGACCACGGTGGGGTTGTTTGTGAATGCCAGCGCCTGTGAACTCAACGAAACCCTGGATGCCGTGCCGCTGGATCTGCTGCAGTTTCATGGCGATGAAACTCCGGAGCAGTGCGAAGGCTATCACCGTCCTTATATCAAGGCATTGCGGGTCAAGGCCGGTGATGACATCGCCGCTGCCTGCGAGGCGTATGCAGGGGCCAGCGGTATTTTGCTCGATACCTATGTTGAAGGCGTACCGGGTGGAACTGGTCAGGCGTTTGACTGGTCTTTGATACCGCAGGGTTTGCACAAGCCGATTATTCTGGCCGGTGGCCTGACGGTCGACAACGTCGCCGACGCCATTGCCCGGGTGCAGCCTTACGCCGTGGATGTCAGTGGCGGCGTTGAAAAGAGCAAGGGCATCAAGGATCACGACAAGATTCGCGTCTTTATGCAGGCAGTGCGCACAGCAAACTGATGCGGATGTGACGGCTGGCACTCTGCCGCCGTCCATCAATACCGTTCTGCGAAGCAGGCGGGCCCGGTGGTATGACGGGCAGAAATTAAAGCGGCGGCCGCTCTGGTGCGTGTTGTCGCAAAGGCTGAGGGTTGCAGGGTTTTTGCTGGTTTGCCGAGAGCGGACCGCGGTCCCGGCAATCATCGCCACACACCTGATTAATTTAGCTCAAGGGCATACACGGGGCCTGAACTCTACTGTTCTGGCCACCGGTACTGGAGAAAGAAAGCATGAGCAACTGGTTGGTAGACAAGCTGATTCCTTCGATCATGCGTTCCGAGGTCAAAAAGAGCTCGGTACCTGAAGGCCTGTGGCACAAATGCCCGTCTTGCGACGCTGTGCTTTATCGTCCGGAGCTGGAAAAGACCCTGGATGTTTGCCCCAAGTGCAATCACCACATGCGCATCGGCGCCCGCGCCCGCATCGATATCTTCCTGGATGCTGACGGCCGCGCCGAGCTGGGTGCAGACCTGGAACCGGTTGATCGCCTCAAGTTCCGCGACAGCAAGAAGTACAAGGATCGTCTGGTTGGCGCGCAAAAGCAGACCGGTGAAAAAGACGCCCTGATCTCCATGAGCGGTACCCTGCTGGGCATGCCGGTTGTGGTGTCGGCTTTCGAATTCTCCTTTATGGGGGGGTCGATGGGCGCCATCGTTGGCGAGCGTTTTGTTCGTGCCGCCAACTACGCCCTGGAACACCGCTGCCCGATGATCTGCTTTGCAGCCTCCGGCGGTGCGCGGATGCAGGAAGCCCTGATCTCCCTGATGCAAATGGCCAAGACCTCGGCGGTACTGGCGCGTCTGCGTGAAGAAGGCATCCCGTTTATCTCGGTACTGACCGATCCGGTGTACGGCGGCGTTTCGGCCAGCCTGGCGATGTTGGGTGACGTGATCGTGGCTGAGCCTAAAGCGCTGATCGGCTTTGCCGGCCCGCGTGTTATCGAACAGACCGTTCGCGAAAAACTGCCCGAAGGCTTCCAGCGCAGCGAGTTCCTGCTGGAGCACGGTGCTATCGACCTGATCATTGCGCGTCAGGAACTGCGTCCACGCCTGGGTAACCTGCTGGCACAGATGATGGGCTTGCCGACACCTGTGTTCGTGGCTGCACCTGTTGAAACCATCGTTGTTCCGCCGGCACCTGCAAACCTATGACCCAGCGCACCCTTGGCGAGTGGCTCGCCTATCTTGAACAGCTGCATCCGGCCGCCATCGATATGGGGCTGGATCGCGCACGCGAGGTAACGAACCGCATGGGGCTGCAAAAGCCTGCGCCTCGGGTGGTGACAGTTACGGGTACCAATGGCAAGGGCTCGACCTGTGCGTTTGTAGCGGCATTGCTGCAGGCGCAAGGGCTCAAGGTGGGGGTTTACAGTTCACCCCACCTGCTGCGCTATAACGAGCGCGTACAGATTGACGGTGTTGAAGTCTCGGATGAACTGCTTTGCGAGGCCTTTGCGGCTCTGGATGCAGGGCGGGGCGAGACTTCCCTGACTTATTTTGAAATGGGGACGCTGGCAGCCTTCTGGCTGTTTGAGCGTGCCCAGCTGGATGCCGTGGTGCTGGAAGTCGGCCTGGGCGGGCGCCTGGATGCGGTCAACCTGGTGGATGCCGATCTGGCGCTGGTGACCAGTATCGGTGTCGATCATGTCGAGTATCTGGGCAATACCCGCGAATCCGTAGCCTTTGAAAAGGCCGGAATCTTCCGTGCGGGCAAACCGGCCCTGTGTGGTGATCTCAATCCGCCACAGACCTTGCTCGACAAGGCTGCAGAGCTGGGTTGCCCGCTGTTTTTGCGCGGTCGTGACTTTGATCTCGCCAGTACCGATCAGGTCTGGCATTGGCGGGGTCTGGATGCTCAGGGGCAATTGATCGAGTTGCGCGATATTCCGTTGCTGGATCTACCGATGGAAAACGCCGCACTGGCCGTGCAGGCCTACGGGTTGACCGGACTGCCCTGGCAGCCGGAGCGCATTGTTGCAGCGCTGCAGGGTACTCGCATCACGGGGCGGCTGGATCGTCGCCAGTTCAACTGGAAGGGCAAAACCCTGAGCCTGCTCCTGGATGTGGGGCACAATCCCCATGCTGCCGAGTATCTGGCGCGCCGCCTGGCGCAACGGCCGATAGCAGGCAAGCGTCTGGCAGTGTTCGGTTTGCTGGCCGACAAGGACCTGGATGGCGTAGTGTCACAGCTGGTCGGGTCGGTCGTGCAGTGGGCTGTTGCGCCTCTGGATACCCCGCGTACGCGCCCGGGAGCTGAGGTCGAGGCTGCCCTGAAGGGTTCCGGGGCTTCTGTTTCGGCCTATGCCAGTGTGGAGCAGGCGCTTGAAGCGCAGTGCGAGCGGGCTACAGCTGACGACGAAATCCTGTTGTTCGGATCATTTTATTGTGTTGCGCAAGCGCTCGAGTGGTTGGAGCGGCGTGCCGCGCAGGAGGCTGCAAATGGCTTTGCTGGATAAAGCGTACAAACAACGGATGGTCGGCGCCCTGGTGCTGGTAGCGCTGGCAGTTATTTTTCTGCCGATGTTGTTCTCCCGGCAGGACGAGCAGCGTCAGATCCAGGTGGACGCACCGAGCGCCCCTGAAATGCCGGTAATGCCGCAGGTTCAGCTCGAGCCGGTTGCCGTGCCCGAGCCGCAGGTTATCCCTGAGGAGCCGACTCCGGTTGAGCAACCGGTTGTCGAGCAGCAGGCGCCAGCCCCGGTAGCACCGGTAGTGGCAAAGCCAGTGGTGGCTGCGCCCAAGCCGCCAGCCGTGACCCCGGCGCAAACCGTTGCCCAGGCACCCGCCAAGCTGGACACCACGCAAAAGCGTGTTGATCCTAATGGCTTGCCGATCAGCTGGTCGGTCCAGTTGGTGAGCCTGTCCAACCGGGCCAGCGCCGATAACCTGCAAAAAACCCTTCGTAATCAAGGCTATAACGCTTATGTGCGATCTTCTGGCGGGATGAACCGGGTTTTTGTCGGTCCACTGCTGGAGCGTGCAGAGGCCGACCGTCTACGGGATTTGCTTGGCAAACAGCAAAACCTCAAGGGTTTTGTGGTGCGCTTCCAGCCTGAACGTGGCTGACAGGGCAAAAAGGTGCAATCTGATTGCACCCGCACGGATAAATCGCCTTACCTGAGCGGCGGCGCTCTGCTAAAATGCGCCGCCTCATCTATCCGTAGGCTGAACTGTGCCATTTACCTGGGTTGACTGGGCGATCGTTGCAATCATCGCCATCTCCGCTTTGATCAGCTTGAAGCGCGGCTTCGTAAAAGAAGCATTGTCGCTGTGCACCTGGATCATTGCCGGGGTCGTTGCCTGGATGTTCGGCGGTTCGCTGTCGCAATACCTCTCCGGATACATCGAAACACCTTCCGCCCGCGTTATCGCAGGGTGCACCATCATGTTTGTGGCCACCTTGCTGGTAGGCGCAATGATCAATTTTCTTATCGGCGAACTGATTCGCGTCACCGGCCTGTCCGGGACCGATCGTTTTCTCGGCATGGCTTTCGGCGCTGCGCGTGGCGCATTGCTGGTGGTCACTGCGGTCGGGCTGTTGAGCCTGGGGCCGGTACAGCAGGACTCATGGTGGCAGGAGTCACGGCTCGTGCCACAATTTCTATTGGTTGCCGACTGGTCCAAAAACCTCATTCTGGGGTGGAGCAGTCAGTGGCTGGCCAGCGGAATCAGCGTACCCGCTGACATTCCGTTCAAGGAGCACCTCTTGCCGGCTACCCAGCCCAAGTGAGCGGTGTTCAGTTCAGATCCATTAAGTAGGGGTTGCGTCGCATGTGTGGCATCGTCGGTATCGTCGGTAAGTCGAACGTCAATCAGGCGCTGTATGACGCGCTAACCGTCCTCCAGCACCGCGGCCAGGATGCTGCCGGTATTGTGACCAGCCATAATGGCCGGTTATTTCTGCGCAAGGACAACGGGCTGGTTCGTGACGTCTTTCATCAGCGTCATATGCAGCGCCTGGTCGGCAACGTGGGCATTGGCCACGTGCGCTATCCAACCGCGGGCAGCTCGACTTCAGCTGAAGCTCAGCCGTTTTATGTCAACTCGCCGTATGGCATCACCCTGGCGCATAACGGCAACCTGACCAACGTTGAACAGCTGGCCAAGGAGATTTACGAATCTGATTTGCGTCACGTCAACACCAACTCCGATTCGGAAGTGTTGCTTAACGTTTTCGCTCACGAACTGGCGCAGCGCGGCAAATTACAGCCGACTGAAGAAGACGTGTTTGCTGCCGTGACTGACGTGCACAACCGTTGCCGTGGCGGTTACGCCGTGGTTGCGATGATCACCGGTTATGGCATCGTCGGTTTCCGCGACCCGAACGGCATTCGCCCGATTGTCTTCGGTCAGCGTCATACCGATGAAGGCGTCGAGTACATGATCGCCTCCGAAAGCGTATCCCTTGATGTACTGGGCTTTACCCTGATCCGCGATCTGGCGCCGGGTGAAGCGGTTTACATCACTGAAGACGGCAAGCTGCACACCCGTCAGTGCGCGGTAAACCCGAAGCTGACCCCGTGCATCTTCGAACACGTGTATCTGGCGCGCCCGGATTCGATCATCGACGGCGTGTCGGTGTACAAGGCCCGTCTGCGCATGGGTGAGAAGCTCGCCGAGAAGATCCTGCGTGAGCGCCCTGAGCACGATATCGACGTGGTTATCCCGATTCCGGACACCAGCCGCTGCGCTGCGCTGGAACTGGCCAACCACCTGGGCGTCAAGTTCCGCGAAGGCTTCGTGAAAAACCGTTACATCGGTCGTACCTTCATCATGCCGGGCCAGGCTGCACGTAAAAAATCCGTGCGCCAGAAGCTCAACGCCATCGAACTCGAGTTTCGTGGCAAGAACGTGATGCTGGTGGATGACTCGATCGTGCGCGGTACCACCTGCAAGCAGATCATCCAGATGGCCCGCGAAGCCGGCGCCAAGAACGTTTACTTCTGCTCGGCGGCCCCGGCGGTTCGTTACCCGAACGTGTATGGCATCGACATGCCAAGCGCTCACGAACTGATCGCCCACAACCGCAGCACTCAGGAAGTGGCTGAGCTGATCGGCGCTGACTGGTTGATCTATCAGGACCTGCCTGACCTGATCGACGCGGTCGGTGGCGGCAAGATCAAGATCGATGCGTTCGACTGTGCAGTGTTTGACGGCAAGTACGTCACCGGCGATATTGACGACAACTACCTGGAACGCATCGAGCGTGCGCGCAACGATGCTTCCAAGGTGATTGCACAGGGCGTCGGTGCGACGATAGGCTTGTACAACAACTAAGTGTTCACCAAACCGGCCCTGATGGGCCGGTTTGCGTTTATCCAATACAAAGTAGAGCAAGGAGTGGGCAGCATGAGTCAGGATTGGGATGCGGGTCGGCTGGACAGCGACCTCGAGGGCGTAGCGTTCGACACCTTGGCTGTGCGTGCTGGCCAGCACCGTACGCCGGAAGGCGAGCACGGTGATGCAATGTTCCTGACCTCCAGCTACGTGTTCCGCACGGCAGCGGACGCGGCAGCGCGGTTTTCGGGCGAGGTGGCAGGCAACGTCTATTCGCGTTACACCAACCCTACGGTCCGTGCTTTCGAAGAGCGCATTGCCGCCCTGGAAGGTGCCGAGCAGGCCGTAGCCACGGCGACGGGCATGGCGGCCATTCTGTCAGTGGTCATGAGCCTGTGCAGCGCCGGCGACCATATCCTGGTCTCGCGCAGCGTGTTCGGTTCGACCATCAGCCTGTTTGAAAAGTATTTCAAGCGTTTTGGCGTGCAGGTTGATTATGTACCCCTGGCCGAACTGGCCGGCTGGGATGCGGCCATCAAGCCCAACACCAAACTGCTGTTTGTCGAGTCGCCGTCCAACCCGCTGGCCGAGTTGGTCGATATCGCCGCGCTGGCTGAAGTCGCCCATGCCAAGGGTGCCTTGCTGGTAGTCGACAACTGCTTCTGCACGCCCGCCCTGCAGCAGCCGCTGAAGCTGGGCGCAGACATCGTGGTGCATTCGGCAACCAAGTTTATCGATGGTCAGGGCCGTTGCATGGGCGGCGTGGTTGCCGGTCGTGGCGAGCTGATGAAAGAAATCGTCGGCTTTCTGCGGACTGCCGGGCCGACCCTCAGCCCGTTCAATGCCTGGATCTTCCTCAAGGGTCTGGAAACCCTCAACCTGCGTATGCGCGCTCACTGCGCCAGTGCCCAGGCCCTGGCCGAATGGCTGGAGCAGCAGGACGGCGTAGAGAAGGTTCACTACGCCGGCCTCAAGAGCCACCCGCAGTACGAACTGGCCCAGCGCCAGCAGCGCGGCTTTGGCGCCGTGGTCAGTTTTGAGGTCAAGGGTGGCAAGGAGGGCGCATGGCGCTTTATCGACGCCACCCGCCTGATCTCGATTACCGCCAACCTGGGTGACAGCAAAACCACCATTACCCATCCGGCGACCACTTCCCATGGTCGCCTGGCACCGCAAGAGCGTGAAGCGGCCGGTATTCGTGACAGCCTGATCCGCATCGCCGTAGGCCTGGAAGATGTCACTGACCTGCAAGCCGACCTCGCACGAGGTCTGGCTGCATTGTGAGTCACGGGATGCTCGAGGTGCCGGTGAGCGGCAATGGCCGTGTAGCGCTGGTCACGGGGGCTGCCCGGGGCATTGGCCTGGGGATTGCTGCCTGGCTGATCAGCGAAGGCTGGCAAGTGGTACTCACCGACATTGACCGCGCCCGGGGTGCGAGAGTGGCCAGGGCGCTGGGCGACAGTGCCTGGTTTGTGCGCATGGACGTGTCGGTTGAAGACGATGTGATCCAGTGTGTGGCGCAAGTGCTGGGTCAGTTCGGGCGGCTGGACGGGCTGGTGTGCAACGCCGCGATTGCGGACCCGCACAACAGGCCTCTGGAAAACCTCGACCTGGAGCACTGGAACCGCGTGCTGGCGGTCAACCTCACCGGGCCGATGTTGCTGGCCAAGCATTGTGCGCCGTATCTGCGTGCGCATTGTGGGGCGATCGTCAATCTGGCTTCTACCCGTGCCCGCCAGTCGGAGCCTGATACCGAGGCTTACGTGGCGAGCAAGGGCGGGTTGCTGGCATTGACCCACGCGCTGGCCATTAGTCTGGGCCCGCAGGTCAGGGTCAATGCCGTCAGCCCCGGCTGGATCGATGCCCGTGACCCTTCTGTGAGGCGTGCGGCGCCACTGACGGCTGCCGACCACGCTCAGCACCCGGCTGGCAGGGCAGGGGTCGTGGAGGACGTTGCAGCGATGGTGGCGTGGTTGTTGTCACGCAATGCCGGTTTTGTCACGGGGCAGGAGTTTGTGGTGGACGGCGGCATGAGCAAGAAGATGATCTATGGAGAGTAGCGGCAAGTTGCAAGCTTCAAGCTGTAAGTAAGAGCCAGGGCAGCAGGGCTTTGGCTTTTCATTGCAGCTTGAAGCTTGCCGCTGTTTTGACTGTTTTTAAAAAAACTCAATCTTGTCCTTGACTTAGCTTCGATAGATGCGTAAATTTCGCGGCCTCAACGAAGCAAAGGGTGATTAGCTCAGCTGGGAGAGCATCTGCCTTACAAGCAGAGGGTCGGCGGTTCGATCCCGTCATCACCCACCACTTCTTGAGATTCTCGCAAGAGAAAGGTCGTTCCGAAAGGAGCTGCCACCGACGCGCAGCGGTAGTTCAGTCGGTTAGAATACCGGCCTGTCACGCCGGGGGTCGCGGGTTCGAGTCCCGTCCGCTGCGCCATATTTGTACAAATCAGGTTCGCCTGGTTTGCGATTGAAAAGCACCGAAGCTCTTCAGTCACAGGTTTAAAAGTTTCAAACGGACGCAAGTCCGAGCGATACGCAGCGGTAGTTCAGTCGGTTAGAATACCGGCCTGTCACGCCGGGGGTCGCGGGTTCGAGTCCCGTCCGCTGCGCCATATTTGCTTCAGAGCCCTTGAACTCTCTGAAGCTGCAAAAAAAGCGACCCCAGGGTCGCTTTTTTTGTGCCCGGGATTTGACTCGGGATGCTGCAAGATGACTGTGGGGCCTGGCCTGCCTGTGATGGAGGCGGTGAGGTGCTTCTGATGGATCGCGCTGATGCTATCGCGAGCAAGCCCGCTCCCACGGGTTCGGCGCAGTTTCACGGGGGATGAGCCAATCAAACCCACGCAAAAAACACCACTTGATGCACAATACGCCCCGTACCGTTCTCTTCAGGATCTTCAATGCTTATGTCATTCCCCGTGCGTGCCGTGGTAGTCGCTCTCGTGCTGACGGGCCTCGCAGGTTGTTCGTCGAAGAAAACCGCCATCTATGAACATGAAAACTTCGATGACTCCGGTACGTTCTCGCGCAATTACCCGGTGACCGACAAGGCTGCCTGCGAAGCCGCGCGGCGCGCTTTGCTCAGCCAGGGCTATATCATCACCAGCAACGACCCGAAAATGATCAGCGGCCACAAGAGCTTCCAGCAAACCGGCGAAAGCCATCTGGAAATCAGCTTCAACATTGTGTGTGCCGATGATGGCGGTTCTGAGCATCACGCCACCATGTTTGCCAATGCGCTGCAGGACCGTTATGCACTGAAGAAAGTCAATAACTCTGCCAGCCTGGGTGTCGGGGTGCTGGGTTCGGTGTCGATGCCGATTGGCTCCACCGATGATTCGATGGTCAAAGTCGCCAGCGAGACGGTGTCTTCGGCGCAGTTCTATGACCGTTTTTTTGGCCTGGTCGAAGTGTTCCTGCCCAAGCCCAGGGAAGAAAAGAAAGCCTCGCACGCCCCGCAAAAAACCAAGCCTGAACTGGGAGTGCCTGAGCCTGCGCCGGTGAAGGCTGAGGTCGTTGTGCCTGCACCTGAGCCGGTTATCGTGCCCGAGCCTGTGGTAGCGCCTGTCAGCGAGCCTGTGGTGCCACCGGCAGCCGTTGAGCCTGTGCTGCCTGTTCCGGCTGCTGAGGTTCCGGTAACGGTGCCAGCAGTTGTGGCACCGGTCACGCCTGTGGTCGAGCCTGTAGCCGAGCCTGCCATTACCCCTGTACCTGCCGCCGCAGAGCCTTCCACCCTTCCATAACTGTGCAGTAAATCTCAAAAGCTCTGCTACGTTTATCAATGGGTATTGACAGTGCGCGCGAAGGTGTCATTTTTCCTTCATGCAGGCACTTTATGCTCAGGCATGACTTAACACAGACTAAAAAGGGATGCTGCAATGGACGACTATCAGGAAGAGCTGCTTGAGTACCAGGCCTTTGAACTGGACCCGCTGGACCCTGCCGACGATGCCACAGAGCTTTGAGCTCTTTATCGCTTCAGGCAGATTGGCGCTGACGCCGCCGGTACTCCCCCGGCGTCTGCGCATTCCAGCGCTTGAAGGCCCGCTGAAACGCCTCGGCTGAGGCAAACCCCAACAAATAAGCGATTTCGCCGAAGGCCAGCTCCGTATCACGGATATAGGTCATGGCGAGGTCGCGTCGTGTGTCATTGAGAATGGCGCGAAACTGCGTGCCTTCTTCGGTGAGCTTGCGGCGCAGGGTCCAGGTCGGCAACTTCAGGCGTGCCGCCACTTCTTCAAGGTCGGGCTCGCGACCGCCATTGAGCAAAGGCCCCAGCAATTGCGTGATGCGTTCGCGCAGGCTGCGGGTGCGGGTCATTTGCTCCAGTTCCCGTTCACACAATTGCAGCAGGTAGGCCCAGGTGCTGGGGCAGTGCTGCGGGTTGCGCAGGTCGAGGGTGGCGTGATTGAGGCGCAACTGGTTGGTGTCGGCGCGAAAGTGGATCATGGCGCTGTCCAGCTCGCTGTAGCGCTGCGCGTAATCCGGTTCGCTGAATTCGATATCGATCTGTTCGCAGCTCAAGGGTTGGGCAGCTACCGCTGACAGGTGCTGCAACCAGCCGGCAATGATCGAGTCCACCACAAAGCGGTTATAGGCGTTATACGGGCTGATGGAGTAAAACCGCAGCCAGGCACCCCGGGCGTCTTCGTGCAGGCTCGACTGCCCGCGGTAGTTGGAGCCGTACAAGGGCTCGAAGCGTATCAGGGTGCGTGCCGCTTCACGCACGGTGGGTGCCTGGGCTGCGGTGACGCCGGCCAGCCCCACCTGGCTTAAACGGCTGAGCCGGCCCATGCGCAGGCCCAGTGCCGGGTCGCCGGTCAGCATAATCGCGGCGTGACCCAGGCGCATATAGCGCGGGATCGACAGGCGTGCCAGGGGTTGGGCCAGACGGGCCGGGTCCAGGCCGAACTGATCGAGCAGGGGGGCCGGGTCGTGGCCGCAGCTGCGCACGGCGTCGGCCAGGGCCTGGACAAAGCCCACCGACAGATCGCCCAGGCGCATCGGCAGCGGCTTCATCAGTCTATAACCACAGGTTCAGCAGTCGTGCGCCGCTGCCGGGCTGGTCCGGGCTGGTCTGGCCGTTGCGGCTGATAAAACCCTGGCCGGTGCTGTGCTTGTCCCAGAACTTGCCGCGCAAGAATACCGTGACGCCCGCTTCGGCCGTGCTGATGGGCAGGCTGCTGGTGAAGGTCAGGCGGTGCCAGGCATCGCCCTCGGTGACTTCGCCTGGCTTGAGGCTGATTTCACTGGGTGTCGACACACTTTTATAACCGCCCCAGGGCTTGTCCCAGGTGGTTTTGCCGACGATAAACGCCGGTACGGCAATCAATTGCACGCCTTTTTCGTTGAGGGTGCGGTAGTTCTCGGGGTACCAGCTGTCGCTGCCGATCAGGATGCCCAGGCGCCCGGCCGGAGTATCCACCACATTCAGCTCATGGTCGGGGCCGGGCTGGATATAGCTTTGTTCTTCATAGGTGGGCAGCAACTGAAGCTGGGGTGTGCCCAGTACTGCGCCGGTGCGGTCAAACACCACGCTGCTGTTGTACAGCGGGCCGCTGCCGGGCAGCAGTTGGCCGTTTTCGATGCGCGGCTCGGGCAGGGCAATGCTGCCGGCCACCAGGGTCACGCCAAACTCTTTGGCCAGGCCACCGAACAGCGTCTGGTAATCGGCGGCCATGCTGGCGGCCTTCATGCGCAGGTGGGCATCGTTGGTCCGGCTTTCGCCGTCGGCACGCAACCAGGCGCCGGCAAAGGCCAACGGGTTGCTCACGGCCAGCCAGCGCATGGCTTCATTGAGATTGGCGGCTTGATACAGCTCATTTTTTTCGCCACGAAACATCAGCCAGGAGCCGATATGTTCAGGCAGCACCACCACTGTCTTGTCGTTGACCAGGCCTGCGTCGCGGGCGCTGTTGAGGTACGCCGCGAGCTTGAGGTGAACCAGTGCCAGGCTTTGATAATCCCGTGGGGACAGATCGGGCTCGATGCCCAGCAGATTGCCGCGATCATTATTGACGCCGTCATTGACCGCCAGCTTGATGCGCAGGTCTGAGAGGTAGTGGCCGACGTCCCTTTGTGTGGTCCACCAGGCATAACCGCCGGCAGCGGCGACGAGGGCAATCAGTAAGGTGCAGCCAATTAATTTGCGCATAGAAATAGAACGGACAGCTTTCAGCGGAATTCGGCCTCTAGGTTAGGCGGCGTCTGCCTCCTTGCCAAGAGGTGCTGCGCGTTTGGGTTAATAATTTGTAACTTTGGGTCATTGAGTGGGGCCGATCGAGTCTTTACTGTGCCTCACATCAACGACGGGAGCCGCAGAGCATCCCGCGTTCCGTGATTTCGCCCGTTGTGGAGCCTTCTGATGACCGCCACTCGTTACCCGCATTTACTCGCCCCGCTGGACCTGGGTTTTACCACCTTGCGCAACCGCAGCCTGATGGGCTCGATGCACACCGGCCTGGAAGAAAAGCCCGGTGGTTTTGAGCGCATGGCCGCCTACTTTGCCGAGCGGGCCCGCGGCGGTGTCGGCCTGATCGTCACGGGCGGCATTGCGCCCAACGATGAGGGCGGGGTGTACAGCGGCGCAGCCAAGTTGAGCACGGTTGAAGAGGCCGAAAAGCATGTGGTCGTGACCCGTGCGGTACATGATGCCGGCGGCAAGATCTGCCTGCAGATCCTCCACGCCGGGCGTTATGCCTACAGCCCGCGCCAGGTCGCGCCCAGTGCGATTCAGGCGCCGATCAACCCGTTCAAGCCAAAGGAACTGGATGAAGAGGGCATCGAAAAGCAGATCAGTGACTTTGTGACCTGCGCCAGGCTGGCCCAGAGTGCCGGTTATGACGGTGTCGAAATCATGGGTTCCGAGGGTTACCTGATCAACCAGTTTCTGGCGGCGCACACCAATCAGCGCACCGACCGCTGGGGCGGCAGCTACGAAAACCGCATGCGCCTGCCGGTGGAAATCGTCCGTCGTGTGCGCGAGGCGGTGGGGGCGAACTTCATCATTATTTATCGCCTGTCGATGCTCGATCTGGTGGCGGGCGGCAGCGTCTGGGAAGAAATCGTGCAATTGGCCAAGGCCGTCGAATCGGCCGGTGCGACACTGATCAACACCGGTATCGGCTGGCACGAAGCGCGTATCCCGACCATCGCCACCAAAGTGCCCCGTGCAGCGTTCAGCAAGGTCACGGCCAAGCTGCGCGGTTCCGTGAGTGTGCCGCTGATCACCACCAACCGCATCAACACCCCGGAAATTGCCGAGCAGATCCTGGCCGAAGGCGATGCCGATATGGTGTCGATGGCGCGTCCGTTTCTGGCCGACCCGGAGTTCGTCAACAAGGCGGCTGCCGGTCGCAGTGACGAGATCAACACCTGCATCGGCTGCAACCAGGCCTGCCTGGACCACACCTTCGGCGGCAAGCTGACCAGTTGCCTGGTCAACCCCCGGGCCTGCCATGAAACCGAGCTCAACTACCTGCCGACCATTGCCGTGAAAAAAGTCGCCGTGGTCGGTGCCGGTCCGGCCGGATTGTCTGCGGCCACCGTGGCCGCAGAGCGTGGGCACGAGGTGACGCTGTTCGACTCGGCCAGCGAGATTGGCGGGCAGTTCAACGTGGCCAAGCGCGTACCGGGCAAGGAAGAATTTTTTGAAACCCTGCGTTACTTCAAGCGCAAACTGCAAACCACCCGTGTTGAGGTGTGCCTGAACACCCGTGTGGATGTGCAGCAATTGGTCGATGGCGGTTTTGACGAGATCATTCTGGCCACTGGCATCGCGCCACGTACTCCGGCGATTCCGGGCATCGATCACCCCAAGGTACTCAGCTATCTGGACGTGATCCTGCAACGCAAGCCGGTGGGCGCCAGGGTCGCAGTGATTGGCGCGGGCGGGATTGGTTTTGATGTGTCGGAGTTTCTCGTGCATCAGGGCGTTTCCACCAGCCAGGACCGTGAAGCGTTCTGGAAAGAGTGGGGCATCGACACCGCGCTTGAAGCGCGCGGCGGTGTTGCCGGTATAAAGCCAGAAGTCCACGCACCTGCTCGCCAGGTGTTCTTGTTGCAGCGCAAAGCCAGCAAGGTGGGCGACGGGCTGGGCAAAACCACTGGCTGGATCCACCGCGCGGGTCTGAAAAACAAGCAGGTGCAAATGCTCAACAGCGTTGAATACCTGAACATCGACGATGCAGGGCTGCATATCCGCATTGGCGAAGGCGAGCCACAGGTGTTGGCAGTGGACAATATTGTGATCTGCGCCGGGCAGGACCCGTTGCGTGAGTTGCAGGATGGCCTGGTAGCAGCGGGGCAAAGCGTGCATTTGATCGGGGGTGCCGACGTGGCGGCGGAGCTGGATGCCAAGCGGGCTATTGATCAGGGGTCGAGATTGGCGGCGCAGCTGTAAAGCGCCCTCACCCTAACCCTCTCCCGGAGGGAGAGGGGACTTAAAGCAAAAGCAGATCTTCGCAACGCCACAAATCAGTTCCCTCTCCCTCCGGGAGAGGGCTAGGGTGAGGGGCTCTTAATGCACGATCTGGGCTAAAAACGCCTTGGCCCGCGGGCTTTTCGGGGCATTGAAAAACTCTTCGGGTGGCGAGTCCTCGATCACCATGCCGCCATCCAGGAACAGCACACGCTCCGCCACCTGCCGGGCAAAGCCCATTTCATGGGTCACGCACAACATGGTCATGCCACTGCCCGCCAGGTTGACCATCACATCCAGCACTTCGCTGACCATCTCCGGGTCCAGCGCCGAAGTCGGTTCATCGAACAACATGATTTTCGGTTCCATGCACAGCGCCCGGGCAATGGCCACACGCTGCTGCTGGCCGCCGGACAACTGGCTCGGGTATTTATCGGCCTGGCTGGCAATGCCAACCTTGGTCAAAAAATGCTGGGCCAGTTCAATGGCTTTTTTACGCGACAAACCGCGCACCGACATCGGCGCCAGGATGCAGTTGTCGATCACGCTCATGTGCGGGAACAGGTTGAAATGCTGAAACACCATGCCGATTTCACTGCGCACCTTGCTCGCCTCGCGGGTAGGTAGCGACAGGTCGGTGTCGTTGATCAGGATGCGACCCTGCTCGGCGATTTCCAGGCGGTTGATGCAACGGATCAGCGTCGACTTGCCAGAGCCGGACGGGCCGCACAGCACGATGCGTTCACCTTCGCGCACCTTCAGGTCGATGCCCTTGAGCACGTGAAAGGCGCTGTAGTACTTGTTCAGCCCGGCGATATCCACGACTACCTTGCGGGTGTCAGTGACTGGCGACACAGAATGAACGTAAGCAGGTTGTGCAAGCATGGTGTGTCTCCAGTGATCAGTGAAAACGCTCGGCGCTGTAGGGCGCAGGGTCAGTGAAAGGTTTTTCCCCGGTCATCATTTCGGCCAGAAGGCGCCCGCTGACCGGGCCCAGGGTCAGGCCATGATGGGCATGGCCAAAGTTAAACCACAGGCCCTTGTGGCGGCTGCCAGGGCCAATCACCGGGCACATGTCCGGCAGGCACGGGCGCCGGCCCAGCCAGGGTTCGGCATCCACACGCTCACCCAACGGGTACAGGCGTTGGGCGCGCTCCTCGCAGCGGCGCAACTGGATTTCGTTGATCGGGTCGTCGCTGTCGGCAAATTCGATCCCGGTGGTCAGGCGAATGCCACCCACCATGGGTGCCAGCACATAACCGCCCACCGAATCGAGAATCGGGTGCTGCATGGTCTGGCCGTCTTTGGCCGCGTAATGCATGTGATAGCCGCGCTTGATCGCCAGGGGAATGGGATAACCCAGAGGTTCGAAAATCGCCCGCGCTTGCGGGCCCAGGGCAACCACCACTTCATTGCCGACGATCAGGCCCTTCTGGCTCTCGACCTGCCATTGCCCGGCCGTGGCCCGCAGGCTGGTGGCGTCGCCTGTAACAAAGGTGCCGCCACGCTTTACAAAGAGTTCGGCATAACCACGGGTCAAGCCACCCGGATCGCTGACAGTCTTGGGGTCAAGCCAGTGAATGCCGCCGATCACATCGGTATGCAGGCCCGGCTCCAGGGCGTGCACCTGCTGCTCGCCGAGCACCCGGTAGTTGAGTTTGTACTCGCCCAGGGCCGCCGCATCGCGCTGGGCCTTGGCGAAGTCGGCCTGGGTGCGATAGACCTCGATCCAGCCGCTGTCATCGATCAGCGCCGTGACGCCGGCCGCTTCGGCCAGCAGGTCGTGTTCGCTGACACAGTGTTCAATCAGCGGCAGCATGGCCCGGGTAGCCTTGGCCAGTGGCTTGGGGGCGGATTGCTGCCAGTATTTCATCAGCCACGAGCCGGCCTTTGGCAGGTGCTTGAGGCTGTAGCGCACGTCCGATTGCTGGTTGAGGCCATAGCGTAACAGGCGCGAAAGTTCCCGCGGGAACGAGTAGGGGATCACGCTGGCGCGCTCGATCAGCCCGGCGTTGCCGTGGCTGGTGCCGCTGCCCGGTTGGGCGCGGTCGAGCAGCACAACGTTGCGTCCGCGCGCCTGGAGGTGCAGCGCAGTACTGACGCCGACAATGCCGGCGCCCAGAACGATAGTGTCGCAGTGCATAGACAAATCCTTAACACAGGGGCCGTATTCGCAGCCCGAACAATGGGCCTACTGCAAGTGGCGGCCGAGGCGGCCTTCGATCAGTTTCAGGCTGCGGCGCACCACTTCCACGATCAGCAGGTAGAGCACGGCGGCCCACAGGTAAACCTGGAAGTCGAAACTGCGCGAGAACGCCATCTTGGTCACGCCCATCAGGTCGTAAATGGTTACCAGCGAGGCAATCGCACTGGCCTTGATCATCAGGATCAGTTCGTTGCCCAGCGGGCCTATGGCCACCAGTAGCGACTGCGGCAGGATGATCTTGCGAAAGGCGGTCCAGCGCGACAGATTCAGCGCCTTGCAGGCTTCACGCTGGCCCTGGGCCACGGAGAGAATGCTGCCGCGCAGGATCTCGGCCTGGTACGCCGCCGTGTTGAGGGTGAAGGCCAGCAGGGTGCAGAACCACGCATCGCGGAAAAACCACCACAGGCCCACGTCCTGCCAGAAGCCCTTGAACGAGCCCAGGCCGTAGTACAGCAAAAACAGCTGCGCCAGCAGCGGCGAGCCGCGGAAGAAGTACACGTAGGCGCCGGTAAAGCTGCGCAAAAAGCGATTGCTGGACAAGCGTCCCAGGGCAATCAACAAACCGAGCAGGGCGCCGAGGGTAAAGGAAATCGCCACCAGTTTGCCGGTGACCAACAGCCCGTCGATAAAGCGCGGGCCATAACGCTCCAGCAGGTCGGGGTTGAGAAACATGTTTTGCAGTTCCGCCAGGCTCATGGCTGCGCGCTCCGTTGATGGCGGCTGAAGTAGCGTTCAAGGAAGGCGAACAGGCGCCCGGAAATCGCCGAGAAAAACAGATAGCCCAGACAGGCAACGGTGTAGAACAGCATCGGTTCTTTGGTCACGCTCACCGCCAGGTTGGTCTGGCGCATCAGGTCCACCAGGGAAATGGTCGACACCAGCGAAGTGTCCTTGAGCAGCGACAACCAGTTGTTCGACAGGCCGGGCAGGGCGATGCGGGCCAGTTGCGGCAGTACCACCTTGCGAAAGGTGGTGAATTTGCTCAGGCCCAGGGCCGAGGCCGCTTCGAACTGGCCCTTGGGTATGGTCTTGAATGCGCCCAGCCAGATCTCGCTGGAGAAGGCGGCAAATACCAGACTGAAAGCCACCATGGCAGCGACAAAGGTATTGATCGTGACCTGAGCGTCGTAGCCCATCATGGCGAGGATTTTTTGCGCGGCGATCTGGCAGCCGTAATAAATGATCAGCAGCGTCAGCAGTTCCGGCAAACCACGAAAGACCGTGGAAAAGGTCGTCGCCCATGCCCGCAGCCAACGGTTTTTCGAGCGTGCCGCCACCGCTACGGCCAGGCCCAGGGGCAAGCCGATGGGCAGGCAGCTCAAGGCCAGGGCAATGGTCACCAGCGCGCCGGCGAGCAACGCCGAGCCCCAGCCGCCACTGGCAAAAGAAAGAAGTGAGAGTTGATCGAGCATGCTCGAATCCCCGGGCAAAAGTGGGCCGAAGTTCAGCCACCGCGCACATTACGTGCGCAGGGCAGGGTCATTGGCAGGGAGGCCCTCAAACGAGGGCAGGCGACTCAGTAAATGTCGAAGTCGAAGTACTTGCTGCTGATCTTCTTGTAAGTGCCGTCAGCCACGATCTCGTCCAGCGCCTTGTTGAAGCGCTCACGCAGGGCGTTGTCGCTCTGGCGCACGGCAATGGCCGCGTCGGCATTGGTGCCGTTGACGTCACCGATGATCTTGCAGCAATCGTCGCTGGCCTTGTTGATCCATTCCAGCAGCGGGAATTTGTCGGCAATCACGGCATCGACGCGGCCGTTTTTCAGCTCGGCATTGGCCTCGTCCAGGGTTGGATACAGATTGAGCTTGGCGCCGGCTTTTTCGTAATGGTCTTCGGCGTAGATGCCCTGGGTTGCAGCACCCTGGGCACCGATGGTGCGGCCCTTGAAGTCGATCTGCGCATCGGTGATATCAGAGTCTTTGGGCACGGCGATGGACAGCGGGGTGCGATAGTAGTGATTGGTAAACGCGATCTTCTTTTTGCGCTCATCGGTCACGATCATCGACGCCACAATAGCGTCGTACTTCTTCGCCATCAGCCCGGGAATGATGCCGTCCCAGTCCTGGGCAACGATCTTGCACTGCGCATTCATGCGTTCGCACAGGGCATGGGTGATGTCGACGTCAAAACCGGACACCGTGCCGTCAGAATTGGTGGTGTTGAAAGGAGGGTAGGCGCCTTCGGTGGCGATAGTCAGCGTATCGGCGTGAGCGTTGGCTGCAACGGCGGCCACCAGTGCACATGCACTTGCAAAGCGAATGACGTATTTCATCTAGCACCTCGTTTTATTGTTTTGATCCGGGTGAGGATGTGTAGCCCACGAACTCATTGTGTAAGGCCGCGGTTGCCTCAAGACGCTTTTCAACGTCGGGCCCCAGTTGTTTGCACACTTCATTGATCAGCAGATGCACCAGCGACAGCATGGCCGCGGTGGATTCCCAGAACAGGTTGAATTCGGTGGGCACGCGAAACACTTCATTGGCGCTCTGGTCGGCCCAGTCGCAGAAGGTGTCAGTGATCAGCGTGACCTCGATGCCGGCTTCCCGTGCCTTGCGGCACAGCAACTGGGCGTGGCGTGAATAGCGGCGGGCTTCAAACACCACCAGGGCACAGTCGGCGGGCGGGCACAGCAGCACATCGGCATAGTGCCCGGCGGCGCCGTCGACCAGTTGCACGCCGTCGCGCAGGTATTGCAGCAAATGCACCATCGAAGCGGCGATCCCGCGCTCGGTCTGGAAGCCTGCGACAAACACCTTGCGCCGTGTGGCCAGGCGCTGGCTGACGGCACGCCACTGCGGCGTGAGGCTGTATTCGTAGACCTTGACCAGCGCCCCGACTTCCAGCTCGAAACTGCGCGGCAGGGCCTGCGGGCTCTGGCTCGATTGCTGGCGGAATTCTTGCAGGCGATCACCGACCAGCCACGGGCCATCGCCCAGGTCTTCCTTGAGATCGTTTTTCAAATCCTTGAAATGGCTGTAGCCCAGGGAGCGGCAAAAGCGCCCGACACTGGATTCGCTGACCCCCAGTTTGCTGGCGATGTCGGCGGCGGTCTGAAAGGGTAGCTCGTAAAGATTGGCCAGCATATAGCTGGCAATCGCCCGACCCGAAGGTGCGGCGGTTGACAGACTGCTTTCAAGGCGTTGTTTAATCGGCTGGCTCACGACTGCTTCCTGTTTTTATTTCAGCGCGTTGCAGAAAGTGAATGTTTTCTGTCATTAAGTCAACAATTGACAGAGAACTGTCATCGAAGGATAGTTTGCCTCAGACAAAAATAATCAGATTGGAGCGCCAGAATGTCTTCCTCGCAGTCGCTTTCCCTCACCGAATTGACCGCCTTGCTGCAGCGGATTTTCGAGCGTCATGGCACCTCCCGGCAGGTTGCCGGAGTATTGGCCGATAACTGCGCACGGGCACAGCGGGATGGCTCCTACAGCCATGGGGTATTCCGCATTCCGGGCTATCTGTCGTCGCTGGCCAGCAACTGGGTCAATGGCCAGGCCGTGCCGGTGGTCGAAGACGTCGCTGCGGGGTTTATCCGCGTGGATGCGGCGGGGGGCTTTGCCCAGCCTGCGCTGGCAGCCGCCCGCGAGTTGCTGGTGGAAAAAGCCCGCAGTGCCGGGATTGCGGTGCTGGCGATTCGTAACTCTCATCACTTCGCGGCACTCTGGCCCGATGTCGAGCCGTTTGCCGAAGAAGGCCTGGTGGCCTTGAGCGTGGTCAACAGCATGACCTGCGTGGTGCCCCACGGTGCGCAGAAGCCCCTGTTCGGCACCAACCCGATTGCCTTTGCCGCACCGTGCGCTGATGGCAACCCCATCGTATTCGACCTGGCCACCAGTGCGATTGCCCACGGCGACGTGCAAATTGCTGCACGCAAAGGTCATTCATTGCCTGCTGGCATGGGTGTGGACAAGCAGGGTGAGCCCACACAAGACCCGAAAGCCATTCTCGACGGGGGTGCCTTGCTGCCCTTTGGCGGGCACAAGGGTTCAGCGCTGTCGATGATGGTCGAATTGCTGGCGGCGGCGCTGACGGGGGGGAACTTCTCGTTTGAATTTGACTGGTCGCAACACCCGGGGGCGCAAACCCCGTGGACCGGGCAATTGCTGATCGTGATAGACCCGAGCAAGTCCGGCGGCAACAGCTTTGCCCAGCGCAGCGCAGAACTGGTGCGGCAGATGCATGCCGTGGGCCTGGAGCGCATGCCTGGCGACCGACGTTTTATCGAACGTGCCAAATCGTTGGACGAAGGCATCCCGCTGGGGGCTGAAGAGCTGGCCAAATTGCGCGAGCTGGCGGGGTAAATACCGTGAATACCTGTAGCCGCTGAGGAGCGAAGCGAGGCTGCGATGGCGTGGTGCGGCACTCCGACGCAGCCGTCGTAAAACCATTCAGCGCGGCGTATCAGGTACATCGTGATTGCACGGTTTGCGAAGACTGCGTCTTCGATCGCAGCCTCGCTTCGCTCCTCAGCGGCTACAGGTTCTGGGCTGCTTACAACGCCAAAAACTGCCGTATCAGATTGGGCGTGCAGCCGGTCCAGCGCTTCAGGGCGCGGCGAAAGTTCGCCGGGTCGCTGAAGTTCAGGTACTCGGCCACGGCTTCATTGCTCAGCCCCTTGATCTGATACAGGTACAGCGCCATATGCTTGCGCGCCTGATCCTGCTGGGCCTGAAAATGGGTGCCGTGCTTGTTCAGCTTGCGCTTGAGGGTGGCCTGGCTCACGGAAAAATGTTGCGCGGCCTGCTCAAGGCTTGGCGCCTGTCGGGCGTTGTTGCGCAAGTACACATACAGCCGGTCAAGCAGGCTGGCGCGAAACCCCAGGCTGTGCAACTGCTCCTGAGCCTGTTGATGGGCCACCTGCCGGGCAATGGCCGAGGCGTTGGGCCAGGGGCGGGTCAGGTATTCGCGGGGCAGGCGCATCATGTCCAGCTGGCAGCCAAACTGGGTGTTTTCCCCCAGATGTACCCAGTACTGCTCCACATAACGCGGCTCCGGGTGGCTGAAGCTGCATTCCCACGGCAGGCGCTCGCCGCTGAGCCACTGACTCATGGCCATCAGCGCCGTCATGCTGGCTTCCAGCACAAAACGCAATTGCTCCTGGGCCCCGCAACTGTCGAGCCAGTACACATAGGCGTATTTGTCGTCCAGCAACAGCCGCGGGGTAAGCAAGGGGCTGAGCAGGGCGCGGTGATGGATCAGGGTTTCCAGGGCCTGCTGCAGGTTCTGCGCCTGTTGCAGGGCGTGGCTGGCCGGACCGTAATGCCCCGGCCACAGGCGCTGGCCAAACAGAAAGCTGCTGTCATCGGCTTCAAGCAAACGTTGCGCGTTGGCGATCAGGGCGAAGCATTGCTGGGGGCTGAGGCGCGCGTGCCCGGCGACGATATCCTCGTAAAACAGTCCGGTGCCGCGCAGCAGGCGATGGCTGTCGATATCCCGCGACAACGCCAGATCAATCAGGGTCGCAGGTTGATAGTGGCCGGCAATAAATCGGCTGTCGGCTTCGTACCAGCGGCTGTCCAGGGTCATGCGCGTTTGCTCCGTGGCGGCTTGGCCCGCACCAGCGTCAGGTTCAGGCGCTTGAGCAGCTCATCGGGCGCTTCGTCGAAAGCCATCACCACCGCGGTACTGGCCGACAGATACACCCGTTCGCCATGTTGCCGGGTTTTGTGGGCCAGGCTCTGCACTGCCTGTTGCAGCTCGAGAGCCAGCAGCCGGGCCTGGCTCTCGCCGGTATTGGGCAGCAACACCACAAAACGGTCACCGGCCAGCCTGCAGAGCAAGTCGTGGCGACGCAGGTTGAGCAGCAGCAACTGGCTGAGGGCCTGTAACACGGCATCACCTTCGGCGTGGCCGTAATGCTGGTTGATGGACGCAAAATCGTCGATATCCAACGCCAGCAGTGACAGCGGCTGTTGCTGCTCGACACTTTGCGCCAGGCAGTCGCTGACCTGACGCTTAAGGTATTCGGCGCCGCCCAGCGGGGTCAGTTTGTCGAACAGGCGGTGCTCGCGGAATATCCGTTCGCGTTTTTCCATTTGCTGGTTGATTGCCTGCTGCTCGCGGTGCCAATGAAACAGGCCGATGGTCAGCAGAATCATGCCGATGGGCATGGGTGCCGACTCCATCCAGTGATCCCAGCCGATATGTTTGGGCAGGCGAATAAATTCGTCGAGCACATCCACCCACCAGGAAAAAAACATAAAGCACAGGCCGTACGCCAGGTAGTTGGTGACCCTCCCGGTGGGTCGGCTTTTAAGCACCAGCCCCAGCCAGAACAGCATAAACAGGGCGGTGCCGCCTTCGCCGAAGATATCCAGCCATTGCCACTCGCTGAAGGCTTTGGGCGTGCCGAATGCCAGGTTGAGCAGCACCGCGGCATTGGCAGCCAGCAGCAGTAAACCCAGCTTGTAGCGATGGTGTTTAAGGATGTTTAACCAAGTCATCACAGTTCTACCCAAACCTATTGCCGGTCAGCAGAGCAGAGTGGTGTGACAGCTGTATGACGGAGCTTGCAGGTCGAATCAGCTCAGGTGTGTTGAGCAAAAACTTTGAACATCCCTCTGTTTGACCCGTGGTCGCGGGCTTGCTCGCGATGCAGGCGACGGGGTGGCTCAGTTGCACCGCGTTGATGCTATCGCGAGCAAGCCCGCTCCCACAGGGTGCGAGGTAGCCGACGCGGGTCATATCAGCTCAATTGCCTTCGAAGTACCGCTAAAAAGCCTCTGTTCAGGGCGTTTCGCCGAACACTGTCACAGCTCTGTCATCCGCCGACCCTAGCTTTCGCTCCCAAGTTGTCGGGCCATTTGCCCGGCCTGATGGGCGATTTTGGGGGAGGACAAACATGTACAAGTGTCGCAGCAAGGCGCAGTGGGTCGGCTTTACAGTCAGTGCATTGGCCCTGGCCATCGCCAGCGAGCGTTTGAGCGCCGCCGAGACATCGGCCATCGGTGCCACTGAACACGTCGAGGTGGTCGGTCAGGCCGTCAGCCTGGACAAGGCACTCAAGCAACAACGCAACTCGGACACCATCGAAAGCGTGGTGCATGCCGATGGCGTGGCGCAGTTGCCCGACGCCAACGTCGCCGAGGCGGTACAACGCCTGCCCGGCATCAGCATCGAGCGTGACCAGGGCGAAGGCCGCTTTGTCAGCGTGCGCGGCCTGGGGCCGGACCTCAACAGCGTGACCATCAACGGTACGCTGGTACCGTCCCCGGAGAGCGCCCGCCGCGCCGTGGCCCTGGATGTGTTGCCCTCGGAGCTGGTGCAGTCGCTGTCGGTGATCAAGACCCTGACCCCGGATATGGACGCCAACTCCCTGGGCGGCACGGTGGACGTACAAAGCCTCTCGGCCTTCGACCATGACGGCCTGTTCTTCACTGGCAGCACGGAGGCCGGATACAACAAGAACAGCCACAAGACCAGCCCCAAGGTGTCGGGCGCCATCAGCGACCGTTTCAGCCTGGGTGACGGTGTCGACAACTTCGGTGTGGCCGCAGCCCTGAGCTGGAACAAGCGCGACTTTCGCTCCGATAACGTCGAAACCGGTGGCGACTGGGATTTTACCGATGGCGCGCGCCTGAACAGCTTTGAACAGCGTGTTTATGAAATCAGCCGCGAGCGTACCGGTGGCGGCCTCAACTTCGATTACAAGCCCGACGACGACACCAGCCTGTACCTGCGCACGCTGTACAGCCGCTTTGAGGACAACGAAACCCGCAACTCCACGGCCTTTGAGTTCTCCGACCCCCAGGCCGAAGACGAGGTGGGCAAAACCAAGACCAAACGCAAGCTCAAGCAGCGCGAAGAAACCCAGGAGATCCAGTCCTACGTCTTCGGCGGTGAACGCACCATGGGCCTGTGGACCCTGAGTGGACAGGCCGGTTACAGCGAGTCCAGCGAAGACAACCCGGGCGGCATTGCCGGCGCAACGTTCAAGGGCAGTTCCAGCATTGGCAACGGTGGTTTTTACGACACCGAAAAACCGCGGCCGATTATCGGCGCAGGTTTTTATGACCCGACCAACTTCAGCCTCGACAAGGTGGACTGGCAAGAGCAGCACACCAAAGACACCGAGAAAAACATCCGCCTGGACCTGGCCCGCGACTACGACGTGCAGGGCTATGCCTCCCAGGTCAAGTTCGGCGGCAAGGTCAGCCGGCGCAACAAAGACAACGACCTCAATGCCTGGACCTACGAAGACTTCTCCGACCTGGGTTTCAGCGACGAGCAACTGAGCCTCAATGCGTTCAACAAGGGCAACCTGCACTACAACCTTGGCCAGTACGGCCCGGGCATCAGCGGCAGCGCGATCAAGGACCTGATTGGCGGCCTGAACCGCGACGACTTCTATAACGAGCAAGACTCGCGGGCCAATGACTTCAAGATGCGCGAAGACATCAACGCTGCGTATCTGATGAATACCGTCGATATCGATGACTGGCGCTTTATAGCCGGCATGCGCTACGAGGGCACCGAGTTCGAGGCCAAGGGTACGGGCGTGCGCGATGGCGTCTTTGAAGACCAGGACACTAAGCGCGATTACCACCACTGGCTGCCAGGGCTGCATGCCCGTTACCAGTTGGCGAAAAACACCCAGGTACGTGCGGCCTGGACCAACACCGTGGTGCGCCCGACCTTTGGCCAGTTGGCCCCGGGATTTGTGATCGAAGACGACACGGCCGAGTTCGGCAACCCTAACCTCAAGCCGCTGGAGTCGAGCAACTTCGACCTTGGCATTGAACACTTTATGGGGCAGGCGGGCACGGTATCGGCGTTCCTGTTCTACAAGGACATCAAGAACTTCGTCTACAACAACGACCTGGCCGGCAGCGGCGAATGGGTCGACTTCACCGAAGCCCACAGCTATGCCAACGGCGACAGCGCCAAGCTCTATGGCCTGGAACTGGCCTATTCGCAGAAGTTCGACTGGCTGCCGTCACCCTGGAACGGTTTGATCCTGGGTGCCAACAGCACGTTCAGCCGCTCCAATGCCAGTATCAAGGGCGTTGACGCAGCGACCGGAGCCAGCCTCAAGCGCGATATCGATTTGCCCAACCAGTCCAAGACCGTTGGCAACCTGATGCTTGGCTGGGAAGACGACAAGTTGAGCCTGCGCCTGTCGGCCAACTACAAGTCGGACTACCTCTACGAACTGGCCGGGGTCAACGACAAGGCCCATGACACCTATGTCGATGCCCAGACCTTTGTTGACTTCAGCGCCCGCTACTCGCTGACCAAGAACCTGCAGCTCAAGTTCGACGCCCAGAACCTCACAGACCAGCCGTACTTCATGTACAGCGGCAACAGCCGCTTCAACAGCCAGTACGAAGAATACGGCCCGACCTACTCGCTGGGCCTGACCTACACCCATTTCTAAGCTTTCGCAGACCCCTGTGGGAGCGGGCTTGCCCGCGATACAGGCGACTCGGTCTTAATCCATTTACGGACTGGCATTACCCATGACCTATGTATTCACACGCAAACCCCGCTTCCTGCCCTTGCTGGCCTGCCTGACCGCCGGCAGCGTCCAGGCTGCCCCCGATATCACCGCCCCGGCCTTGCAGCAATGGTCCACCAGCAAGGCCCAGGCCCTGGGTTTCTTGCCCAATGGCACCGGTGACGAACGTCTGGCGGCAAGCAAGCGTGAAGGCCTGCTGTTGCTCGATAAACAGGGCAACACCCTGAGCCGGGTAAAGGGCGCCTTTGCCGGGCTGGACAGCCGCGCTCTGGGCGATCAGGTGCTGGTGGCCAGCAACGACAAGGACAAGCAGCAGGTCGCCCTGTTCAACCTCGACCCCAAGAGCCATCAATGGCAGGCACCGTCCTATCTGCCTGCCCGTGACTATGCGGTGAATGGCGTGTGCCTGTACCAGGATGACGCCAGCAATATCTACCTGTTTACCGTGGGCGAAGAGGGCAAGGGCGAACAGTGGCTGGTGGCGGCTGACAGCCGGCGTTTGCCCGCGCCACTGCTGGTGCGCAGCCTGCCACTGCCGCCGCAGGCCAAGTTCTGCAAGGTCGATGACGGTGCGCAGACTCTGTTCGTCAACGAAGAGAATGTCGGTTGGTGGGCCTACCCGGCACATGCCGAGGCCGACGTCGAGCGCGTGCCGGTGGCGATGGTCGAGCCATTTGGCAACCTGAAAAAATCCGCCGGGGACCTGGTGCTGGTGCCGGGGGGCATGCTCGGCCTCGATCCCGAGGCGGCACAACTGAATCTGTATCAGCAACAGGGCAAGGCCTGGGCCCCCGTGGCCAGCCTGACGCTGGACGGGGTCACCGAGCCTGAGCATCTGGCCCTGAGCCAGACGCCGCAAGGCCTGCAACTGCTGGTGCAGGACGGTGCCAGCAACAAGTTGTACGAAGGCGCATTGGCCTGGAAAGCCACACCGGCCAGCCTGCCCCCTGTGCTGGTCAGCGTAAAACCTGCGGTGCAAACCGAAGTGGTGATGAGCCAGGGCGATGCCGCCGATGACCCGGCCATCTGGGTTCACCCGCAAACCCCGGCCCTGAGCCGGGTGCTGGGCACCAACAAGCAGCAGGGCCTTGAGGTGTACGACCTGCAGGGCAAGCGCGTGCAGCATCTGCCGGTCGGGCGGCTGAACAACGTCGATGTACGCCCGGGCTTCGAGCTGGGAGGGCGCACTGTGGATCTGGCCGTGGCGACCAATCGCGATCACAACAGCCTCAGCGTGTTCAGCATCGACCGCGCCACCGGCACAGTGCAAGCCGCGGGCGAGATTGCCACGCCGGTTACCGACATCTACGGCCTGTGTCTGTTCAAGGCACCGTCGGGCGAGATCTACAGCTTTGCCAACGACAAGGACGGCACCTTTGTGCAGCACCGCTTGTACGCCAAGGGTGACAAGGTTGAGGGCGAACTGGTGCGCCAGTTCAAGGTGGCCAGCCAGCCTGAAGGCTGCGTGGCAGACGACCGCAATCAGCGTCTGTTTCTCGGTGAAGAGGATGTGGCGGTGTGGGCGCTGGATGCCCGACCGGATCAACCGGCTGCGCTGACCAGCGTGATCAGGGTGGGTGAGCAGGTGCATGACGATATCGAAGGCATGGGCCTGTACCAGACCGAAAAAGACAACTACCTGGTGATCTCCAGCCAGGGCAACGACAGCTATGTGGTGGTCGATGCCGAGCCGCCTTATGCCCTGCGCGGTGCGTTCCGGGTAGGGGTCAATGCGGCGGCGGGCATCGATGGCGCGTCGGAAACCGATGGCCTGGAAGTGACCTCGGCCAACCTCGGCGGCCCGTGGAGCAAAGGCATGCTGGTGGTGCAGGACGGTCGCAAGCGCATGCCCGAGCAGGCGCAGAACTTCAAGTACATCCCTTGGACGGAAGTGGCCAAGGCGCTGCACTTGCCATAACCCGGTCATTTAAGACGCTTATAAATATCCCTTTACTGGAGCAACAACATGCACGCAACCATGGAACATATGACGATCTGGGGCCTGATCAGCGACGCGAGTCTGCTGGTCAAGGGCGTGATGCTGATCCTGCTGCTGGCTTCGCTGTTGAGCTGGTTTCTGATTGTGCGCCGCAGCGCCATCCTGCGCCGCAGCGAGCGCGACATGGACAACTTTGCCCGGCGTCTGCGTGGCCAGGGCGAGCTCAATGCCCTGTACCGCGAAAGCCGCGACGCCAGCCAGGAAGATGCGGGTGCCGAGCAGGTGTTTGTCGCGGCCTACAGCGAGTACGCGCAACTCAAACAGCAGCCGGGTGTGGATACCGAAGGCGTGATGCAAGGGGTGGAACGGGCGCTGTATGTGGCCATCAGCGAGCAGGAGATCCGCCTGGAGAAAGGCCTGCAGTTTTTGGCGACCGTGGGCTCGGTGAGCCCCTATATCGGCCTGTTCGGTACTGTGTGGGGGATCATGAACTCCTTTATCGGCCTGTCCCAGGTGCAGCAGGCGACCCTGTCCACCGTCGCCCCGGGCATCGCCGAAGCCCTGATCGCCACCGCCATCGGCCTGTTTGCGGCGATCCCGGCAGTGATTGCCTACAACCGTTTTTCGGCCCGTGGCCAGACCCTGCTGACCCGCTACTACAGCCTCGGCAATGAAGTGCAGATGCGCTTGTACCGCAGCCTGCATGCCGGTTCGCGGAATATGTCCGCCGTCGCTTGAAAGGGAGTTTCAATATGCTTGCTCGACCACAGCGCAAACACGGGCCCAAGGCCGAAATGAACGTAGTGCCTTACATCGACGTGATGCTGGTGCTGCTGGTGATCTTTATGGTGACCGCGCCGATGTTGACCCAGGGGGTGAAAATCGAACTGCCGAAAGTGGCCAGTGAAGCCCTGGTCAATGACAGCCAGCAAAAAATCCTCACCCTGTCGGTCAAGGCTGAAGGTGGTTACTACTGGAACCTGGGCAGTGAACTGGACACCAAGAACCAGACCGACAGCGCCGTGAGTCTTGAAGAATTGCAGGCCAAGATTGGCCAGGTGGTGGCGCAGGACAGCAACACCCAGGTGTATATCCGTGCCGACAACGAAGCGGGTTATGGCAGCGTGGTCAAGGCGATGGCGGCCCTGCAGCAAGGTGGCGTGAGCAACCTGGGGCTGGTGACCGAGGCGCCGCAATGAGTGCCGCGTTGATGCACGGCGAGCTGGCGCCTGCACAGCCGTTGCCCTGGACGCGGATGTGGCATAACAGCCAGGCGCTGGTGGTCAGCGTGGCCCTGCATAGCGCCGTAGTGGCTTTTTTGGTGCTGGGCTGGAGCATGGAGCAATCATTGCCGGAACCCGTCCCGTCGACCCTGAAAACCCGGCTGGTGATGCTGCCCGCCGAGCCGGTCGCGTCGCCCCCTGTGCCAGAGCCGCTACCGGTGGTGGCTCCGGCGCCGGTGGTGGAGGCAAAACCCGAGGTGGTAAAACCCAAAGTGGACCCGCAGATCCAGGCGCGCAAACTGGAACAGGCAGCGCTGGCGCGTAAACGTGTCGAGGAGCAGAAGCTGGCGCAAGTGGAGCAACAAAAAGCCGCGCAGCAGCGCGCCGAGCAGGTTGAGGCCCAGCGTCAGCAGGCCGTGGCGGAACAGGCCCGGGTTGCAGCGGCGGATAATGCCCGGCGAGCGCAACAGGCCGCTGCGGCGGCGGATGTGCGTCAGTACCTGCCCATCAGCAAACAAGCCCCGGACTACCCGCAACGGGCACTGGACAAGGGCATTCAGGGCGATTGCACGGTGGAGTACTCGGTGACGCCGCAGGGCAAGGTCGACAACCCCAAAGTGGTGGGCAACTGTCACCCGGCGTTTATTCGTCCTTCACTGGTGGCGGCGGCGACGTTCCGCTACCAGCCGCGCATGGTCGATGGCCAGGCAGTGACAGTGCCGGGGGTGCGCAATACCTTTCACTACAAGATCCAGTAGCCGAAAGCCCCCTCACCCTAACCCTCTCCCGGAGGGAGAGGGGACTGACCGAGTTGCTGCTGGACTCAACTCAATACTGTCAGATTGGCGAATATCTGAAATATCCCCCGATCGAGCTCCCTCTCCCTCCCGAATGGAGAGGGGACTGACCGAGTTGCTGCTGGACTCAACTCAATACTGTCAGATTGGCGAATATCTGAAATATCCTCCGATAGAGCTCTCTCTCCCTCCCGAATGGAGAGGGGACTGACCGAGTTGCTGCTGGATTCAACTCAATACCGTCAGATTGGCGGATATCGAAATATCCTCCGATCGAGCTCTCTGTCCCTCCCGAATGGAGAGGGGACTGACCGAGTTGCTGCTGAACTCAACTCAATACTGTCAGATTGGCGAATATCTGAAATATCCCCCGATCGAGCTCCCTCTCCCTCCGGGAGAGGGCTGGGGTGAGGGTGCTTCTGAGCTGATCAATATCAAAACCCGTCTCAGGTTCCTGGCCTATGCTCCACGGGTTTTCAAGCTCAAGGAGATGGCCATGAATGCGCCTGCAACCAGCCCCACGCCCGCTACGGCAAAAGCAAAACTTCCCATTGGTCTGGTGATAGCCGTCCTGGTCATGATCGGCATTCTGTTGCTGCCATTGCCTGCTGACCTGCCGGTGGCCGGCCATCGCATGCTGGCGATTCTGGCCTTTGCCGTGGTGGTGTGGATCACTGAAGCGGTGTCGTACGAAGCCAGCGCCATCATGATCACGTCCCTGATGGCGTTCCTGATCGGCATGGCGCCCACCCTGGCAGACCCTTCAAAGCTCTACGGCACCTCTGCCGGCATCACCATGGCCCTGACCGGGTTTTCCAATGCCGCCCTGGCACTGGTGGCGGGCGCTCTGTTTATCGCTGCCGCCATGACCCACACCGGCCTTGACCGGCGCATTGCCCTGGTCACCTTGTCGCGTATCGGCACCAGCACCCGGCGCATTTTGCTGGGGGCGATTGCGGTCACCATCCTGCTCAGCCTGGTGGTGCCCAGTGCCACAGCGCGCAGTGCCTGCGTAGTGCCGATCATGATGGGGGTGATCCTGGCCTTTGGTGTGGACAAACGCTCGAACATCGCGGCCGGGATCATGATAGTCGTGGCCCAGGGCACCAGTATCTGGAACGTCGGCATTCAGACGGCGGCCGCGCAAAACCTGCTGACCGTAGGCTTTATGGACAAGATGCTCGGCGCCCGGGTGAACTGGCTCGACTGGCTGATCGCCGGTGCCCCCTGGGCCATCATCATGTCCGCGGTGTTGCTGTTCGTGGTCCTGAAAATGCTGCCGCCAGAAAGCGACAGCATCCCCGGCGGCAAAGAGGCGGTAGAAAAATCACTGGCCGAACTGGGCCCCATGACCGGCCCGCAGAAGCGCCTGATGGGCGTGTCGATCGCCTTGCTGCTGGCCTGGGCCACCGAGGGCAAACTGCACAGTTTTGACACCACCTCGACCACTTACGCCGGGCTGGTGTTTTTGCTGCTGCCGCGCTTTGGCGTGATGACCTGGAAAGATGTGCAGTCACGCATTCCGTGGGGCACGGTGATTGTGTTCGGGGTCGGCATCAGCCTGGGCACGGCCTTGCTGACCACCCAGGCCGGGCAGTGGCTGGGCGGGCAGGTAGTGGCCAATACCGGGCTGGATCAAGTGGGGCCGTTGGGGATCTTTGCGATTCTGGGCGCGTTTTTGATCTTGATTCACCTGGGCTTTGCCAGTGCCACGGCATTGACCTCGGCCTTGCTGCCGATTCTGATCGCGGTGCTGCAAACCTTGCCGGGCGAATTCAACCGCCTGGGCATGACCATGTTGCTGGGCTTTGTGGTCAGCTACGGTTTTATCCTGCCGATCAACGCCCCGCAAAATATGGTGTGCCTGGGCACGCAGACCTTCACCGCCAAACAGTTCGCCAAGGTCGGGTTGATTGTCACGGCGGTGGGCTACCTGCTGATGCTGCTGTTTGGCGCGACCTACTGGAGCTGGCTGGGCTGGATGTGATGTCGATGTGTAGCCGCTGACGAGGGACGAGGCTGCGATGGGCTGCGCAGCGGCCCTGGCTCTTGAAGGTCCTTCGGCCCTTATCGCAGCTTCGTGCCTCGGCAGCGGCTACAGGAGGTTCAGTTAGCGTTCTCGCTACGCCCGCCGCTGCTGACTTCCGCCGGTACATCCTCGCCCGCCATGCGCTTGCGGAACAGCGAAGTCCGTGCCAGCAGCAAGGTCGTCACCGGTACGGTAATCGACAGCAGGATCGGCATCAGCCAGGCATGCAGTACCGGGGTCGATTTAAGGGCGGAAAAGTACAGGATCGAGGCCAGGGCCACGCCCCATGCGCCAAGGGTCGAAGCCAGTGCCGGCGGGTGCATGCGCTGGAAAAAATCCTTGAGGCGCAACAACCCTATCGCCCCGCACAGGGCAAACAGGCTGCTGAGCACCAGCAGCACAGCCACCGGTATTTCGATCCAGAGACTCATTCGATCACCTCGCCACGCAGCAGGAATTTGGCCAGCGCAAACGAGCCGACAAAGCCGAACAGGGCAATCAGCAGTGCGCCTTCAAAGTAGGTGTCACTGGCGTATCTGATACCCAGCACCAGCATCATCAACATGGCCAGGATATACAGGTAATCCAGCGCCAGAACCCGGTCCTGGGCCGAGGGGCCCTTGAACAGGCGGATCACGGTCAGAACCATTGCCAGGCTGAAGATAAACAGGCTGAGCAGGATGGCATTGGTGAGCAGGGCACTCATTCAAAGATCTCCATCAACGGGCGCTCGTAGGCGGTTTTGAAATGTTCGATAAACGACGCCTCGTCATCCAGATCAAACACGTGCAACAACAGCACGCTGCGGTCCAGTGCCAGTTCCGACCAGATGGTGCCGGGCACCACGGTGGTGATCATCGACAGGGCAGCAAGGCCGTTGGCGTCGCGCAAGTCCAGGGGGATCTTGATAAACCGCGAACGTGGCGGGTTTTTGCCGGCGCGCAGCACACCCAGGGCCACGGCAATATTGGACGCCACCACATCGCGGCCCACCAGAAAGAACAGCTTGAGAATCACTCCGGGACGGCGAATGCGCACCGGCAGCGGGCGCAGCGGCGCAAACATCAGCGGTGCCAGAATGGCCAGCGCCGCGCCCAGCAGCAGGTTGCCTGCACTCAGGGACAGGTTGAGCAGCAACCACAGCGCCCACAGCGCCAGGGACAGCCAGGGGGCAGGGAACAGGCGCTTCATGGTTGCACCTCCTGCGCTGCCGCTCTGGCTTGCGGGCTCGGCACCGGACGGGTGGCGATCACGGCCATCACATAACGCTCGGGGTTGTTCAGGGTGTCGGCGGCGGCCTGGGTATAACGCAAGACCGGCTCGGCCTTGAACGTCAGCACTACGCACAACCCCAGCAGCAGCACGATGGGCAGGCACTCAATGCGGCGCAGGATCGGCGACGGACGCTCAAGGGGCGTCCAGAAACGCTGGATGCCCATGCGTGAGAAAGCAATCAACGAGGCCAGGCCCGAAAGAATCAGCAACGCCAGCAGGCTCCAGGCCGCAGTTGAGATGGGTGCATCGCTGGCATTGCCCAGCCCCAACGGGTTGAGCAAGGCGTTGAGCAAACCGAGCTTGCCGATAAACCCGGACAGCGGCGGCATGCCGATAATCAACAGCGCGCAGGCGATAAAACTCAAGCCCAGAAAGGCCATCGTCCAGGGAATGATCTGGCCCACGACAATTTTTTGCTCATCGTCCAGGTTGCTGCCCCGCGGTGGGGGTATCGACTCGCTCAGGCTGGGCTGCGGCTCGGCATCATCTTCAAGCACCAGATCGGCAGAAGAGCGCGAGCGTTCGATCAACTCGGCCAGCAGGAACAGTGCACTCAGGGCCAGAGTTGAACTGACCAGATAGAACAGCGCGGCGCTGGTCAGGTTGGGCTGGGCGAAGCCCACGGCCGACAACAGGATCCCGGCAGACACCAGAATGCTCAGGCTGGCCATGCGCTCCAGGCGCTGGGCGGCGAGGATGGCGATGGCGGCGCAGACAATGGTGGCCATGCCGCCGTAGATCAGCCAGTCACCGGCAAAGTACGCCGAGGCACCGGCCTGCCCGGAAAACAGCAGGGTCCACAGGCGCAGCACGGTGTAGATGCCCACCTTGGTCATGATCGCAAACAGCGCCGCCACCGGCGCACTGGCCGATGAATAGGCCGGTACCAGCCAGAAGTTAAGCGGCCACATGCCCGCCTTGGCCAGAAAGGCCACTGCCAAAATGGCCGCGCCGGCATGCAGCAAGCCGCGATCGGCCTCGGGCACCAAGGGGATTTTCAGCGCCAGATCGGCCATGTTCAAGGTGCCGGTCACCCCGTAGATCAACGCCGCACCGATCAGGAACAGCGATGAAGCCAACAGGTTGATCGAGATGTAATGCAGCCCCGCCGACACCCGCGCCTTGCCCGAACCATGCAGCATCAAACCGTAGGAGGCGGCCAGCAGCACTTCGAAAAACACGAACAGGTTGAACAGGTCGGCGGTCAGAAAGGCCCCGTACAGGCCCATCAACTGAATCTGGAACAACGCATGGAAGCTGGCCCCGGCACGGTCCCAGCGGGCCATGGCGAACAGCAGGGCGCAACTGGCGATAATGCCGGTCAGCACCAGCATCAAGGCGCTCAGATGATCGACCACCAGGGCGATCCCGAACGGCACTTGCCAGTTGCTCGGCAGATAGACACCAATCGAAGCCGGGATCGCTTGCTCACGGGTCCACAGCAACAGCATCACCGAAATACCAAGACCGATCAGGGTCGAGATCAGGTTAATGCGCGCTTTCAGCGGACGGTGTTTCTCCCCCAGCAACAACATGCAGGCTGCGGTCAGCAGCGGCAGCAGAATGGGCGCGACAATCAGGTGCGGCATCAAATTCATTCTTTAGGCCCCCGGCCATCAACGTGGTCGGTACCGGTCAGGCCCCGAGAGGCCAGCAAGACCACCAGAAACAGCGCGGTCATGGCGAAACTGATGACGATTGCGGTCAGTACCAGTGCCTGGGGCAGCGGGTCGGTGTAGTTGAGCAAGTCCTGGGGCACGCCGTCCTTGATCACCGGCTCCTTGCCGATAAACAGGCTGCCCATGCTGAAAATAAACAGGTTGACCCCGTAAGACAGCAGACACAGGCCCATGACCACCTGAAAGGTTCGCGGACGCAGAACCAGCCAGGTGCCCGATGCGGCCAATACTCCGATAGCGATGGCAATGACTTCTTCCATCAGGCGGCTCCTTCTTTGGGTGCAAGCGGGGGTTGCTGGGCGGGCAGCGGGGCCAGCTGATTGCTCGGGCGATGGGCCCTCACGGACTGGTGAGCCAGTGCCGTGAGGATCAGCAGGGTTGCACCGACCACCACCGCAAACACGCCGATATCGAAGAACAGGGCGCTGGCCACATGAATATCCCCCAGCAGCGGCAGGCTGAAGTGGAAGGTATGGGTGGTCAGGAACGGATAGCCCAGGGGAATCGAACCCAGCCCGGTCAGGGTGGCGCACAGCAGCCCGAAACCCATCCAGCGCAGCGGTCGCAGGCTCATCTGCGCCTCGACCCACTGCGTGCCGGCAACCATATACTGCAGGATAAACGCCACACTCATCACCAGGCCTGCGACGAAACCGCCGCCGGGCTGGTTGTGCCCGCGCATAAACAGGTACATGGACACCACAAAAGCGATCGGCAGCAACAGGCGCACCAGCACCGCCGGCACCATCATAAAGCCCAGTGCGGTGTCACTGGCGCTGCGCGGGTTGACCAGGTCGGTCATCACGTCCTTGGCCAGCAGCCGCTGCTGGGCAGGCAACTGCATGCTCTCTTTCGAAGGGCGGAAGCGGCGTAGCAGGGCAAACACGGTCAGCGCCACGGCGGCCAGAACAGTGATTTCACCCAGGGTGTCGAAGCCGCGGAAGTCCACCAGCATCACATTCACCACATTGCTGCCGCCGCCTTCAGGCAAGGCCCGGCTGAGGTAGAACGAGGAGATGTCGTTGGGCGTCTGGCGGGTCAGCATCGCGTAGGACAGCAATGCCATGCCACCCCCCACTGCAGTCGACAACAGCAAGTCGCGCAGACGACGGACCTGGGCCTTGCGCAAGGTGCCCGGCAGGGGGGAGACCTCTTCAATACGCCGTGGCAGCCAGCGCAGACCCAGCAGGATCAGCACCGTGGTCACCACTTCAACCACCAGTTGCGTCAATGCCAGATCAGGCGCCGAGAACCATACGAAGGTCACGCAGGTCATCAGGCCGCACACACTGACCATGGTCAGGGCTGCGAGACGGTGGTACTTGGCTTGCCAGGCAGCGCCCAGGGCACAGGCAATCGCGATCAGCCACAGAGTGATAAACACGATCGAGCCCGGTATTTTCGGGCGGTCGCCCCAGCCCAGCCCGCTGTACAGCATCGGGATCAGCCCGGCGATCACGGCGACCAGAATCAACAAAAACAGCTGGGTTTGCAGGCGCTGGGTGCTGATGCGTCGTTCGATGCGCCGCGCGCCGCGCATGATCACCACCAGGCTGCGCTCGAAGAAGCGTTTGCCATTGAAATACTGGATCAGCGGCGGCAGCGGGAAGCGGTCGAGCTTGAGCTGTTTGCGCAACAGCACATACAGCAGGATACCGCCGGACATGGCGATCAGGCTCATGATCATCGGCGCATTCAGGCCATGCCAGATGGCCAGGCTGTACTCGGGCAGCTCGCCGCCCACCACCGGCTGGGCCGCTGCGGCGAGCAGCGGGCCGACGGTTTGCGCCGGGAAAATCCCCACGGTCAGGCAGGTGAGCACCAGCAATTCAACCGGGGCACGCATCCAGCGCGGTGGCTCGTGGGGGGTATGGGGCAAGTTGGTCGCGGGCGGGCCGAAGAACACATCCACCGTAAAGCGCAGGGCATAGGCCACACTGAATGTACCGGCGATGGTCGCAATCACCGGCAGGGCGATTTCCACCCAGGCCGTTGAATTGATAAACACGGTTTCGGCAAAAAACATCTCTTTGGACAGGAACCCGTTCAACAACGGCACCCCGGCCATGGAGGCACTGGCGACCATGGCCAGGGTCGCCGTGTAAGGCATAAGCTTGAACAGGCCGCTGAGCTTGCGGATATCCCGGGTGCCGGTCTCGTGGTCGATGATCCCCGCCGCCATAAACAGCGACGCCTTGAAAGTGGCGTGGTTAAGGATATGGAACACCGCAGCCACCGCGGCCAGCGGGCTGTTCAGCCCCAGCAGCAGGGTAATCAGGCCCAGATGGCTGATGGTCGAGTAGGCCAGCAGGCCTTTAAGGTCATTTTGAAACATTGCGCAATACGCGCCCAGCACCAGGGTGCAGGCACCGGCGCCGCTGACAATCCAGAACCACTCTTCACTGCCCGACAGCGAAGGCCACAAGCGGGCGAGCAGAAATACCCCGGCCTTGACCATGGTTGCCGAGTGCAAGTAAGCCGATACCGGAGTGGGCGCCGCCATGGCGTGGGGCAACCAGAAATGAAACGGGAACTGTGCGCTCTTGCTCAGGGCGCCGATCAGGATCAGCGGCAGCAGAATTGGATACAGGCTATGGGCGCGGATCTTGTCGCCCGCAGCCAGCACTGCATCCAGATCATAACTGCCGACGACATGGCCGAGCAGCATGACCCCCGCCAGCAGACACAAGCCACCCGCGCCCGTGACCATCAGCGCCATATAAGCGCCGCGGCGGGCATCCGAGCGGTGGTGCCAATAACCAATCAGCAAGAATGAAAAGAGGCTGGTCAGCTCCCAGAAAAACACGATCTGGATCAGGTTGCCGGATAACACCAGGCCCAGCATGGCCCCCATAAACGCCAGGAAAAACGCAAAAAAGCGCGGCACCGGGTCCTCGGGCGACATGTAATATCGGGCGTAGAGCGACACCAGCGTGCCGATGCCAAGCACCAGAATCGAGAACAGCCAGGCGAACCCGTCCAGCCGCAGAACAAAATTCAGGCCGAGACTGGGCAGCCACATGAACTCTTCACGAATAACGCCACCATGGGCGATCTGTGGATAGAGCAGGGCTACTTGTACAGTACCGATCAATGCAATCAGACCGGCCAACAGTGATTCACTGTTACGTGCGTTGTGCGGCAAAACAGCCGCCAGACAGCTGCCGATAAAGGGCAGAAGCAGTAGAACTATCAGGGACATAGGCTTCTAATCTGCAGGAGTTTGTAAGCGATCATACGGGGCGGGCTGCAGATCACCAACAGCAAACCTGTGGCTGAATCCTACAAAGGCTGTCGATAACCTGTCTGGTTTACTACAGCTCTATCCCTATATAAGCGCTTCTAAGTAAAAAATCGTACCGGCTCTTAGCCTTGCAGCTTTAATCGCAAGCTTGATCACCTTGCTTGTCCTCAAGTGCTTCGGGCTGTTTACCCTTGGTTTTTAACTCACTGACGATCACGGCTGCAACAATCAATACAGCGCCAAGCAAGGCAATGGCTGGCAAACGCTCACCCGCCAGGCGCCCGGCGATCCCTGCCCAGACTGGCTCGCCGGCATAAATCAGGGTGGCGCGGGTAGGTGAAACGCTTTTCTGTGCCCAGTTCATGGCCACCTGAATCACCGCACTGGCGGCACCCAGGCCTGCAGCACTGGCTAACAATAGCCATGAAAAGTCAGGAATGGCCTCTTGTGTAGGAATAATCATGAAAAAAGCCAGAATGGACGCCGTACTGAGCTGCACCACCGTGACCCGGCGCACATCCACCTTGCCCGCATAAGCACTGATCAGAATGATCTCGGCCGCTATGGCAATGGCGCTGATCAGCGTGGCGATCTCGCCGGGGCTGAAATTCAGCGAGGCGCCGCCCGGCCCGGACAACAGCATCAGGCCGGTAAAAGCCAGCATGATCCCCAGGCTCGGCATCAACCCGGGCCTGCGCCCCAGCACCAGCCATTGCAGCAGGGGCACGAAAGGCACATACAGAGCGGTAATAAACGCCGACTGGCTGCTGGGAATGGTTTGCAGGCCGATGGTCTGCAAACCGTAACCGAGCATGATCGAAACCCCGATAAACATCCCGGCCTTGAGCTCGAACAGCGTGATGCCACGCAAGCTGCGCAGAGAAAACAGCGCGACCATGGCCGCCGCCGCGGCAAAACGCAGGCCCACAAAAAACATCGGCCCGCTCGCCGTTAACGCATGTTGTACCAATAGAAAGGTGATGCCCCAGACCATGGTGATCAGGATCAGCACACACTCCGCTTTACTGAAGCGGGAAATAAACGACAGCAATCCGGGAAGTTTCAATGGCATTGAACCTTGCGTGTTACAGGAATGGAGACGCACAATGCGCCAAAGCTGGGCAGTATACTGCGCAGCCCCACAAGGTGAGCAATATAGTGCCCAAAGAAAATTCACAACGCGCATCTGTTCTCCAGCACGTCAGCCAGAACGTACGACGCCTCAGGCTGCTCGCGCACCTGAGCCAGAGCGCATTGTCAGAACAGTCCGGGGTAAGCCGGCGGATGCTGGTGGCCATCGAGGCAGGGGAAAAGAACGTCAGCCTGAGCACCCTTGACCGTGTGGCGGAGGCGTTGAATGTAGCCTTTAGCGACTTGATACAGGCCCCGGGGTCAGGGGACCCGAGCCGCATCAACGAAGTGGCTTGGACGGGCACCCGGGTTGGCAGCAAAGCGGTGCTACTGTCCAAGGCCACCGCCACACGGGAAGTGGAACTGTGGGAATGGACCCTGGAGCCGGGCGAGGAATACCACTCCCAGGCGGATGCCGAGGGCTGGAGCGAACAGCTCTATGTATTTGAGGGTAGCCTGACCCTGGTGATGGACGACCGGACGCTGCAGATAGCGGCGGGGGAGTTCCATATGTACGCCAGCAACCGCCCCCATGCCTACCGCAACGAAGGTGACGGGATACTGCGCTTTGTACGCAACGTGGTGATCTGAAAACGGGCGCCTGCGAAATAACTAAAAATTATTAGAATTCAGGGGGTTGCCAGCTTCCAGCTTCTAGTACATAATGCGCGCCATCAGCCCGGGGGCAACGACCTGAAGTGCTGAAGAATCAAATGCTTGTAGCGATAATGTCGCAGTAACAAACTCTTGTTTTTGATGTTTCCACAGAAACTTCAAGCACAATTGGCCGAATAGCAAAATGGTTATGCAGCGGATTGCAAATCCGCCCACGCCGGTTCGATTCCGGCTTCGGCCTCCACATTCGAAAGCCCCGTAGATCAAGGTCTACGGGGTTTTTTTATGCCTGCGATTTGGCGGATCACTTCCGCAACCGTACACCTAGTTACCTGAATTGCAGCATGGCGCTGTTCGCCGACAGGCGCTTGCTCAAGCAGCCCGAACTGTTGGAGCAAACCATGTGGGCTGCAGGGTCGCGGCAGGGTACTGGTGGTCGAAAGGCCTCAACACCTTGGCCGACCGCGCGATGTCATCACCATCACCCGGCGCATCAATGGCGGCCTGAATGGGTTGGAAGAGCGTGTCGAACTCTGGGAGCGGGCGAGGGCGGTGCTGCGTCTTTCCTCGGCATTATCCCAGGGCTGACACGTCCACTCCTGATCTTTACCCTCGCAACTGTCTGGCTACTGCTGATGTACAACGGTCAGTCCTGCGCGCCCAACCCGGCGCCGGCAGGACAACAGGCTGGCGGGTTCAAATGGAAATCTATATAGACCAATATAACGACCTATTTAGGAGTCTTAATTATGCAGAATGTAATGGCAGACCGAGCCGTTAGCGTCTCCGAACTCAAGAAAAACCCGTCTGCAGTCATGAGCGGCGCACAGGGTGGTGCGGTGGCCGTGCTCAACCATAACCGGGTCATGGCCTATATGGTTCCGACGGATGTATACGAAGCCATGATGGAACGCCTGGACGACATGGACCTGGTGGAACTGGTGAAAGCGCGCAGCCAAGAGGCGCCAATCCCGGTAAGCCTGGATGACCTATAAGCTCGAATTCCTGCCTTGCGCCCTGAAAGAATGGGGAAAGCTGGGGCACACGCTGCATTTATCTTGGCCGCTGCGGTACAGAATTTAAGAAGACGGGCGAAACTGACCTCACAAGGGCCCCCGGCCACGGGATAGGTACGCCCGGAATCAGCAAAAACCCTCAAATTAACCATTAACCAAGCTGCAATGATCAATGCAGAACCTGAAAACCACGCAACGTGGTGACCAGGTTCTGAAACGAGGGCCAACGTCGCCTTCTTACAGCCTGAAATTCCGACTTTTTCAACAGAATCGGCCATAAGCGGTCGCTCACTATCTAAGCTATCCGGGGCGGTTCTGCGTCCTAACGACAACACCTGCCCAAGCAGGATGTTGTCATTCTCAGAAGTACGTAGCTTACATGCTCCACTTCATGGTCACGGCCACGTTACGCGGGTCGCCGAAGATGTTTGCGCCCGCCGGGTTACTGATGCTCTGGTAGTAATGCTTGTCGAACACGTTGTTCAGGTTGGCTTGCACCTTGAGTTTTTTGTTCACGTTGTAGCCGGTCATTAGGTCGACGATGCTGTAGCCGCCCTGAGATACGCCGTAGGTTGTGTAGGTGCTGCTCTGGCTGCGGAATGAACCGCCGATCGACCATTTTTCGAGATCGCCCGGCAATTGATAGGTGGTGGACAGCTTGAGCAGGTTGTATGGCGTGTCGCTGTCGAAGCGACCGCTGCCGCCCTTGACGTTCTTGGCGCCGGCATAGGTGTAGCCCGCCGAGGCCTGCCAGCCAAGGGCAAGCATGCCTTGCAGTTCAAGGTCAACGCCTTTGGTTTCCACTTCGCCGGAGGCCACTGAGCAGGAAGCAACACCATCGGCACAGGCATCAAGCCCTTGGGCGAGGTTCTCCTGGTTCAGTTGGAAGTATGCCAGGCTGGCGTTCAACGCACCGCCAAAGTACTCGCCCTTGATCCCGATTTCGCGGTTGGTGCCGGTGACCGGCGGCAGCAGGCTGCCCTGGAAGTCCACGTTCGCTTGCGGCTGGAAGATTCTGGTCCAGCTGGTGTACATCGAGTAGGTATCGTTGATGTCGTAGATCAGGCCGGCGTAGGGGGTGTATTCCCGCGTCGCCTTGTAGTCGGCGCCGAATGTGTAATCGCCGGAAATTGTGTTCTGTTCGTATTCATACCAGTCCAGGCGTGAACCGAGGATCAGTTTTAGGTCGTCGCGCAGGTGGAAGCGTACGGTGGCGTAGGTGCTGTATTGATCGACCTTGCCCTTGCGTGACCAGTTGTAGTTGATGGCCGGTTTCTCTACGCCGTGATAGTCGAAGTTTGATGGGTCGAGCACGATATTCGGGTCGTTGAGGAAACCACCGCCGGGGCCATCGTCGGTTTTATCATTGCGATAACTGCCACCGAGCACCAGTTCGTGGGTCGCACCAAGCAGGGTGAAGGGGCCGGAAACGTAGCCGTCGACGCTTTTTTGCGTGTGCTGGTAGGTGTAGCGGCCCACGTTCAGGTTCAACTGATCTGCACTGGGATCCAGTCGATAGAAACTGGTGCCCAGCATGTCCAGGTCGCCTCGCAGCCACGTGGTATTCAGGCGCAGTTTCCAGTCGTTGTCGAAGCGGTGCTCAATTTCGGCAAATGCGCTGGTGTTTTTCTTGTTCCAGTAGGTCCAGTTCGGGCTCATTCGCGTCGAACGGGATATCGGCAGGAACGTGCCATCGGCACGGGTCGGAATGCCTGACCAGTCGGCCCCCGGGTTGTCCTCACGGTTGTAATACGCTCCGAGGGTTAGGGTAGTGGCTTCGCTCAGGTCAAACTCGGTGATGCCGTACAACAACTGGCGCTTGCTGCTGTAACCATCGGTAAAGCTGTCTTTGTCCTGGAAGGCACCGACTACGCGGCCCCTGATCGAACCGCTGGAATTGAGGGCGCTGCTGGCATCGATTTCGGTGCGATAGTTGTCCCATGAACCGGCACCCAGGGTGACAGAAACTTGCGGCTCGACAGTGGGCCGTTTACGGATCAGGTTGAGGGTGCCGGACGGGTTGCCGGCACCGAGCATCAGGCCCGACGCACCGCGCACAACTTCAACCCGGTCGAACATCGCCAGGGTCGAGGTGCCAAGGGTGTCGCTGTCATACGCGACTGGCAGTCCGTCGATCATAATGTTGTCGATGGCAGAACCGCGGGAATAGAACTCAGGGCGCTCACCACCGGTTTTGCGCATGGTCAGGCCTGGGGTGTATGTCGAAATGTCCTCCAGAGACTGCATGTTCTGGTCATCCATGCGTTGGCGAGTGATTACCGTGACCGATTGCGGCGTCTCGCGCATGGAGGCCGCCAGTTTGGTCGCGGTACTCATGGAGCTGGTAGTGTAGGAACCGGTGTTTTCGCTGACTGAGCCCAAGGCCAGCCCGGAGATGCTTGTAGCGCCCAATTGCAGCGCATCAGTCTTGGGTACGGGCACCAGTACATAAGCACCATTGGGCTGGCGTTGAGCCTGCAAGCCACTGCCCGCGAGCAAGCGTGCCAGGCCTTCGTCGGTGCTATAAGTGCCGCTCAATCCCGGTGTGGTCATGCCTTGGGTCTGCTCGGCGTTGAACGACAGCGTGACATTGGCTGCTGTCGCGAACAGGCTCAGCGCCGCGCCGAGAGAGCCCGCATTGATTTGGTAAGTGTGGGTCTGGTTTTGCGCCAGCGCATGGGTTGGCGCCAGGCTCAAGGCCGAAAATACACCGAGCGCCACAGCCAGGTGAACGGCATGCGCAAGCGGCCGGGCGGCGTTGAGGGTGAATCGTGACATACAGGTTTCCTTCCGTTGGCAGGGCAGGGAAGCAGTCGTAAACGCTGCTTTCTGTACATGGCCGAACGAAAATAGGAATCGGCAACCCAGGATGGGAATAATTCGCAAAAAACTTCAGGCCGCTTCGACACTGGCCCAGTAACGCGTCACGAAACGTACGCTGACGGGCAGGGATTGGCTGAGGTTTTCCAGAATGGTATCGGTGTCGTCGATACGGAATGCACCACTCAACCGCAGGCTGGCAACGGACGGGGCACAGCGCAGCACGCCGCGACGGTAACGGCTGAGCTCGGCGATAAAATCCCCCAGGCGCCACTCGATGACAGTCAACATGCCTTGGCTCCAGGCACCGACACCTGCCGGGGAGGGGGTCACGGCGCTGATCTGGTCGCGGTCGAAGTGGGCCTGTTGGCCGGCATTCAGGCGCTGAACCCGTGAAGGATGATTCAGAGGGCGTAGCTCTACCGCCTTATCCAGCACGCACACATCGGTGAACGTCGGCCCGCAACGCACGACAAAACGCGTGCCCAGGGCACGCACCGAACCTTGGGGGGCTTCGACGATAAACGGGCGACTATCGTTGGCTGTGTCTACCAGGATTTCGCCGCGGTGCAGGCGGATCAGACGCAGGTCGGCGCTGAAGGCAATGTCGACAGCGCTGTCGGTATTGAGGTCCAGTTGGCTACCGTCGTCCAGACGCATGTGCCGACGCTGGCCGGTGGCGGTGCGTTGATCGGCAAGCATCGCCTGGTAGGGCAGATGCTCGGTGGCCAGCCAGCCACTGCCGCCCACGGCGAGCAACAGTCCAAGGGTCTTGAGCACAGCGCGGCGGCGGGCCTTTACCCCGGCCAGCGTCGACAGTGACACGTCTGCGGGCAACCGAGCCCATTGGCTTTGCAGTTTTTCTACGCGTGCCCACGCTCGCGCGTGCTGTGGGTTGGCGGCCAGCCAGTGGCGCCAGGCCTGTTGATCGGCCTCTGTGGGCGGCCTGCTGTTAAGGCGCACATACCAGGTGGCTGCGGCTTCGAGGGTGAGCAGATCCAGGGGCGCGGCCATCAGTCTTCCGTAAGCAGCAGGCAATGGGTCATTGCGCGGATCACGTGTTTCTTGACGGTGGTCACCGACACGCCTAGGCGTTCGCCAGTGGCCACATAACTCAGGCCTTCCAATTGCACGGCGAGGAATATCTGCCGCGTACGCTCGCCCAGGCCATCAAGCATGGTGTCGATGGCTACTAGGGTTTCGAGAATCATCAGGCGTGTTTCAGGTGAGATATCCAGCGGTTCCGCGCGCAGGGCCAGGACTTCGAGGTAAGCCTGCTCCAAGGCGCGGCGACGGAATTTGTCGATCATCAGTGCCCGGGCGATAGCGCTCAGGTAGGTGCGCGGTTCGCGAATCTGTTCGACGTCGCGGGAGGTCAGCAGACGCACAAAGGTATCCTGGGCCAGATCTGCTGCATCGGCGGCGTTGCCCATGCGGGCGCGCAACCAGCTTTTGAGCCAGCCGTTATGTTCGCTGTACATTAGATGCAGGGCATAATAATCGGGAGCAGGCATGAGCGGACAAACCAATAGCAACAATTGATAATGATTTGCATTATCCTTGTTGCTCTAGATTTGCGCAATGTTGGTGTGTTAGCTGTGAAACATTAAGCTCGCGACGAAGTGCTACGCACCTATGTTGCAAACCTTGTGCGGACCCTTCAAATGGTGGCCTGGTCATGTCAATGGAAGGTGTGTTTTGTCCAGGCCAATACCGACCAATCCCATGATCAAACTCATCTACAAGCTAAACCCTTGAAACCGTCCCTACGTCATCCTGCCAAGAATGTTGAGTGTTATCAGGGATCAAGGCCTCTGCGATTTGACGATCACTTGCGCAACTTTTGGAATGGACGTGACTTGCTCATCTGCTGTGCTGCCTCATTAAGTTTGGGTCATTCCCCTTGTACGGCATGGGTAACGCAGGCGGTCTGCGAATGCGTAGGGCTGGAGGTTGTGCGTGGTTCTGGGACGATCAAGGTAGTAGCGATTTTTATAAGCTGTTCTTGGTGTGTGTGGTATTAGATTGTAAATGCATTTACAATTATTTTGACACTACAGACGCAAGGCAAAGGCCATGGAAATTAAAGAGTCTATTGAAATCAGATCGACCCCCGCGCAAGTGTTCCGCTTGTATAGGGATGCGGCACGGTGGGCTGACTGGGACCCGGAAGTGAGTAGTGCAAGCTTGCCTGGCGGTCTTGAGTTGGGAGCCAAAGGCTGGCTTAAACCAAGGGTAGGGCCCAGGGCCGGCATTCAGATTGTCGAAATGACCGAAGAAAAGTCGTTCTCGGCGCAAAGCCGTTTGCCGTTATGCCGCATGGAATTCGGGCACCTGCTCACGGAAAAAGAGGGGGGCACCGTAGCAACCCACTGGGTTGAATTCTCCGGGCCCTTGAGTTTTCTGTTCCGATACCTGGTAGGTAGAACCATCCAGGCATCGTTACCCAATACGATGCAGGGGCTTAAGAAGTCTAGTGAAGCCCGGGCAAGTTCCCTGTGAGTGTGAACAGGGAAAGCGTCGAGGAGAACTGGAGTGGTTCTGCCTTCGCGGGGCCAAGTGACAGCCCTGGATTCAGACTCTGGCGCGACTTTTTGGACTGGCAGCGTCAACTTAATGTCCGCTTGAAGCCCTTGGGGCTTACCCAGCCACAGTTCGCTATCCTGGCGGTAAGTGGCTGGCTGACTAGAGAGGGCGAGCAGGCGAGCCAGCATGGAATCGCCAGTTTTACCGGTATGGATCGCATGCATATTTCGCAAATCATATCCCGCCTGGATAAGGACGGGCTTATTGAAAAGCAAGTAAACCCGCAAGATCATCGCGCAAATCTGGTGTCACTTAGCGAAGAGGGCCACCGACGATTGCGTGCTGCTATGCCGATTGTTGAAGGCTTCGACAGAGAGTTTTTTCTAAAGCGCAACACCTGACTACGTGTTTGGAAATCTCATGTGGTAACCCCCGAGCCCCGCCTGGTGCGGGGCTTTTTGTTGGAGCAGAAGAATGACGCCCGGTTTTCGCATCGTTGCCGATGGCAGCGATATCACCCGCCTGGCCCGGCAGCACGACTGCACGACTGCACGGCCAAGATCGCGGACGGTCTGCCGCCGGCGCATACCGATCGGCATATCCACCCGAACAAGACCGCTGCCGAACAGGCAGCCAGGGCGCGCTTGGCGGCGTTCAACCGCTCGACGGCGGGTGTGCGGCTGGAAATGCCCAGGCGATCTGATCTGTTCGCCGAACGGATGATCAACGCCCAAGGCGTCAAGAACGGGCTCGATGGCGAGTATCTGGTGGACTCCCGGGAGCAGGTATTCACCCAGTCTGGCTGGTCGACGACGATCGAGTAGGCTGTTCACTCAAGGGATTTTTGCCTGTGTGGGAGCGCGCTTGCTCGCGATGGTCGTCAACGATAACGCGTATTGGCTGAGTGAATGCGGCGCCATGAAGACTATCGCGGGCAAGCCCGCTCCCACACGTGAGCAGCGTTGCTCTTAAGTGAACTGCGCGGAACAGGGCAAGCGTCTCGCCCTAGAGCAATGGCTGGCAGCCAGTGACCAATCCCATTACCGAGCCCTGACCGATGAGCAAACCCAGCAAGCACGCCTACCTGATCGCCTTGCTACTGCTGACCTGGGGCTGTCAGTCCAACTCGACGCCACCGGCGCCGGCGGCGTGTTCCCATATGACGACCCGAGCCACCGGAGGTCGACGAGCAGGAAGAAGGGGAAGCAATACTTAGGAAATATCTGTCAGGCCGGGCTGACTTACAGTTGTGAAAGAGAGTGGTAGGTTCTGCGTTTTATGTTCTGGAGCCTGACACTGCGCCCTATTTACAAGAGAGTGTTGATCGCTGTGGCGGCCATCTTAAGCGTTGTAATACTGGTCCCACTGTTCAGTTATTGCCGTTTTGGCGCCGATCCACATTTGGCCTACGGCATTTTGGAAAACTGCGAAACGGCCGTGTTGAAGCTGGTCAAGTCTGCGGCAGATATGAGGCTGCTCAGAGTTCTAATTTTCCCTGGTGGTCTGGAAACCTTGCCTGTTGCCGACACCGAGCTGCTGGAAGCCAGTACTCGTTACAAGGACGGGGCGGTATTGAGCATGCGCCTGATGTATGTCGATCTCGGGCCGATCTCAATCAAGAATCCGTTTGTGTACAAGGAAGACGGCTTACAGGGCTGGGTCAAGCAAGGTCTTGAGGAATGGGTCGAGCTAAACGACATGACCCCGACGGCGCACTGGAAGCATTTTCTTGATCGACGGATCAAGGTGCTGGAAATGTTGGATGGTACGTAAATTTAAACACGATCGAACGAATGAACTGTGTTCCCTTATTTCATCCGACATACGCCACTGGCGGATAGTGGGCAAAAATGATATTTATTGAATCTCAGATATTTACCGAAGACCTTCAAGGTTTGCTTTCAGATGACAGCTACCGTGAATTTCAATGTTATCTGTCGGATCACCCTATTGCGGGTGATGTGATTCAAGGCACCAACGGTTTGCGCAAGATTCGTTGGGCCGCACAAGGTAAAGGTAAAAGCGGCGGGGTCAGGGTGATTTATTACCACCTTTGCGCGATGCAGCAGATCCGCTTGATCCTGATCTACCGAAAAGGGATCAAAGATGATCTTTCTCCCGTCGAAAAGAAAATATTGAGCGATTTGAATAAAGGGTGGCAGTGATGGAGAAAAATTTATTCAACCGTCTGGTCGAAAGCATGACCCAGATGGATGAAATTGATCGAGGTGAACGCGCGCCCTCCCGCGAATTTCATGTCGATGCACTGCAAGTGAAAATGATTCGTCAAGCGACCGGGTTGTCGCAAGCCCGATTTGCCAAGGCCATAGATGTCCCGATAGGTACTTTGCAAAACTGGGAGCAAGGGCGACGTGAGCCTGAAGGGCCTGCACGGGCTTTATTGCGCGCAATTCACAATGACCCGGGACATGTGCTGGCAGCTCTCGAATATCGTTAATGATCAATTGATCCAAACCAAAGGACGCGAAAGCGTCTTTTGTTGTTTTAGAACTTCCCCCGTCGTGGTTCCTGGAGCACCCCATGCCCGGCAAAACGCTGCGATCACTGACAGTCAGTGTCTCGGCGCAGACCGGTGCCTATCAGCGGGAGAGGGTGCGCACAGGGTGGCGCAGTGGACGTGCTCAACCATAACCGGGTTGTGGTCTACAGGGTTCCGACGGATATATACCAAGCCATGCAGGAGCGCCTGGAAGCACCTCGCATCAGCGGCGACGCACTGCATGGCATGCCTGACTGCAAGCTGGGATAAAAGTGATGGCTCAAAGCCCCTCACCCCAGCCCTCTCCCGGAGGGAGAGGGAGCTGATCTGTGGAGATCTTGAGGCCGCATGTGTGTCAGTTCCCTTAGCTTGGCCTCCCTTCAAAAAAACCACCGCACCCTATTTTCAGATCTATTTTATACGCGCGTGGATGTCGAATTCAGCAGCAAAATCTACAAAGCAAAAAGCCCGGCGCATTGGGAAATGGCCGGGCCTTTTGCTTTTGACGATGTGATCTTACAACTCCAACTGATCTGCCTTGATCCCAAAAGCCGCCGCGATTTTCTCGCGGGTTGCTTTGCGTGGTTTCGAGACGGTTTCTTGCTGCGCGTAAGCCGGTTGGGAAATGCCCAAACGCCTGGACACTTCGTCCTGGGTCAGGTCCAGGTGTTCGCGCCATGCGCGGATCGGGGTGGCCCCGTCCACGATGCGGCTGACCACATCATGGGGAATGACATCGCTGTCAGGGTGCTGGGCGACGTATTGCGCACATAGCTCTTCAATGGCTTTCCCGTCAGGGGATCAGAGATGCGCAAGATGTTTGATAAAACGGCTTTGCTGACCTTGAGCCTGATTCCGATCCTTGAACGCTGCGAGCTGTCGCCGGACCTGGCCACGGCGGCCGGGATCTGCTTGGGGTTTTGACCTTGCGCAAAGTAAGTCCGGGTATTCAGCAGATGATGGGGCACCCGTACCTCACTTCCTCCAGCGTCACACCACCTCTTGCAAGTGTGCGCCTGGTACCCGTTTCTTCGACCCAGCCGGCCTTGCGATAAAATCGAATCGCCCTGTCATTACGGAGCAAAACCCAAAGGGTCAAGCGGCAATGGCCCTGTTCGATCAGGCTCTGCAATCCTGCATGCCACAAGGCCGGGCCGATCCCGGTGTGCCAATGCGCTTGCAGAACGTAGAGAGCCATGACTTCGCCCGCGTTGTTCGCAGCAGCATCCAGGTCGCGACTGGCCCCGACCGAGATCCAGCCGATGACCTGCTTGTCCCGCTCGGCGACCAACAGGGTCGAATCACCAGACTCAATGGCGTTAAGCCAATATGACGTTCGCTGGGCCAGCGTCTGGTCCAGTGAGGCCAGGTATTCCCTGGGCATCAGATCAGAATACGCTTGCTGCCAACTGTGAATATGCACTTGGGCAATGGCCTTGGCATCGGAAGGAACGGCGCTGCGAATCATTGAGGGCTTCCTTGTGCAGACACTGGGGGCGGATTATGGATAATCGTCGATGCCGAGGGCCGCTGCAGCCAGTATGGCCACTCCGAGGTTTGTGCCCGGTTCAATATCATCTTCGAGCATCCAGGTGATCGACAACCCTGTCCATGCGAGCACCCACTGCAGTAATCGCCGGCGATCGATGCCGGAGGCGTTTGCGACGATTTCGATCCTACGCGCGAAGGCCCCCGGTGCCAGGGCACTTTCACTGTCGGGATTGCAGAAGATATTCGCATAATCAAAACCCCGCTCGCCGTACAGCCCCTTGGGGTCGATGGCGAGCCAGCCGGACCGGCCGAAATCCAGAACATTGCCATGATGGATATCGCCATGCAGTACTGTGACATCCCGTGGAGCCGCTAGGAGTTCCCGTGCGGTTCTTGCGCAGTGTTCAAGGATGCCGCCGTGCAGGGCGGCCGCGTCCCATAACGCCGCAAACCCTTGTTCCAGTGGAACCAGAGCGGGGATCGGCCTGGTAACGGGGGCATGCAGTTGGGCGGCCACCGCACAAAGGATACGAGTGGCCTCGTCGTCCCTGCCGCTGCGGGTCATCTGCACAAGTGACCCGGGGCCCTGGGCACGCACCATCAGTAAGGCATCGCCATCATGGGCGAGTACGGGCGCGGCACCTTTGCCGTCCCACCAGGCCATCAGCAGGCCGCCAGCTTGTTCCTCTGCTGCCTGCGAGATTTTGAGCATGGCGGGTATGCCGCGCTGGCGGACGGGCAGCAAATGGCCGTTTAGCGAGACGAAAGCATCACCATCAAGGGTCAGATTCCAGAGTTTCAAATATTTATCAAACATAAATTCACTCAATCCAGCGCATTGAAAAGGGCCAACGGCAGGTCTTTCAGAGGGGCAAAAAAGTATTCCGTAACCCAAAATCCGACCCGTCCAGCCTGAACTTTTCTGCTGGTCGTGCTCTGTAAAATACCGGAACGAAAAACAACGATCGGCACAGCAGGTGTCGATAATCCCGGTTTGATTTTCGGTTCTGGTGCCGGCCCCGAGGCGACGGGAGGGTGGGTGTCTGGTCCGCTACGACAGCATGATGATGGTCGTGCTCTCGAGCAGTACGGGTCGTACCAGAATCTTGTAGCAGTCAGCATCGAATGCCTGCCCGGTGAGTTTGGGGGCCAGTCTGGCTTCAGCCTCGCAGGTATAGGTGCCGATATAACGCCAGCTGTCCACGACGTGGTACTCCTCGAGCTCGCCATGGCGCTCGTGCAAGGCGATTGCCCCTGGATAGGGCCAGTGATGCACGGCCCAGCGTTCTAAAGCACTCAACAAACGCCGGGTATGCGCCTCATGGCTTTCTGCGCCTTTGCAGGCCCCGGCGCACTTACCAATCTGAGCCCGGAAGCAGCCCCGACCCGTTGATTTATCAAGGCCCAGCAGGGTGTGGCAGAGCCGCTGCTCATCCGCAATCAGCATCAGGGCTTCGGTGGCCATGCGCCGGTTACGGAACAGCCCGTATAACTGCGGCCCTTCGCAAATCGCAGTGGTGTCGATGATCTCCAGCACCCCGTCGCGAATTCGTAACGAGCACAGTCGCTGCTGCCGGCGAAGCCGCTTGTTCTTCAAAGGCTGCAGTTCTTTGATCAGTCGGGACTCCAGCAGCAGGGCGCCGATTTCTCCGGCGGTTTGCTGGTACTCGATCCGTTGCGCCTGGCGCAGCATCCGGGCTTCTTCCGGAGCGCGCAGATGAGAAAGCAGCCGACTGCGAATATCGATGCTTTTACCGATATAGAGCGGTATCGAATCGCCCTCGGCGTAAAAGAAATACACCCCGGGTGCTCGCGGGGCGGCCTCGACCTGAGCACGCAGATGCGCCGGGTATTCATAAACAAGCTCGGGGCGGGCGGTGGGGGCGGGCATGGGGGTGCCTTGGTGGTGAGTCAGGGGGCATCATCAAAAGCACAGCCCAAGCATAGGCTGTGCTGTCTTATGGTAGCCCGAGACCGCTGCGTCCGATACGGGTGTCAGTTGAATGTCCGGCGCTTGCCCGTTTTGGGCCATGGCGTGTTGATTGCGAGGAAGAGGGTCAGCAGTTGCTTAAGAGATATCTGTCAGAAAAAGCTTACTTACAGCCTTGAAGTCGGGTGCTAGGTTCTGCGCTTTAGCTTCTGGAGCATAAAGGTGCGACCTATTTACAGACGAGTGCTGGTAGCCCTGGCTGTGATTCTGAGCATCGGATTGCTGGTCGCGCTGTTCAGTTATTACCGTTTTGGCAGCAATCCCCGGTTGGCCTATGGAATGTTCGAGAACTGCGCAGCGGCGGTATTGAAACTGGTTAAGAACCCCGAAGAGGTGGTCCTGCTCAGGGCGCGAATCTTCCCCGAAGGGCTTGAAACCTTGCCCGTGGCTGATACGACTGCATTGGAAATTCGTACGCGCTACAAAACCATTGTTGAACAGGGGCAGGGCACGTTTCTTTACCCGGCCATCAGGCTCGCATTCAAGGCTGCCAATGATTCCGGGGCACCGCACAATGATGAGGTGACCTGCCAATACGGAGGGGTCAAGCACAAGGACGGCACCCTGTTAAGCATGCGCCTGATGTATGTCGACCTCGGAGCCGGCGCAGTCAAAAATCCGTTTGTGTACAAGGAAGACGGTTATCAGGGCTGGGTCAGTCAGAGGCTTGAGGAATGGGTCGAGCTGCGCAACAGAAGTTGTGCTGAATCTACCTGAGTACGGCGGCCAGGCACCGGGCCGGGTCTGTACCTGGGCAAGCTCAGAACAGCCGCCCCTGCGACAGGTCGTCCTGATGCGCGCTTACCACAGGTCTGGACCCTAAATAACGGAGAAACGCCGCTGGCGACGCAGTGGCCTGTTCGAGGTGGTTTCTCTGCTGCAGGGACACGAAGAGCGCAACCGAGTAAGCCTGGCAATTGATGGACTTTTGCGGGTTGAACTCAATGTCGGTGAACGCAGAATAGGCCGAGAGTGGCTCCGCCAGGTCCGCCCGGTGTTTCAGTGCACTGATATACAGCCAGTCATAAAACGCTGTTTGCGGTTCCAGTGGCCATTGCACGTTCGCGAACTCGAAGCCTGTAAGCCTGCCAGAACAACGCAGCCGCTCATCACGTTTTGCCTCGCGGGAGGCCATTGCATAGATATCGGTAAAAGGGCCGCCTTGTTCGAACACCTTGCTGCCCTGGAAAGCGCATTCGACACTTAAGGAATGGCCGGGCACCGAGTGAGCAAAGCACAGATTAAACGCGCTGAGGGCGACGCCCAGAGGTTCCGTGGACTTGCTGGACACCTCCAGCACCTTGTCCATGCCGGGTAATGCATGGGCTGCCTGATGCAGTGCGCCGATGGATTTTTGTTTCTGGGACAGGCTCAGGCCTGCAAACCATTGGAAGTCCAGGTTGCGTGTACTCACCAGTGCCTGGCCTTCAAGGGCAGGGATAAAAACGGGTCTGCTGGCCATCAATAAGTCCATCCGGTTTTGCGCGCATAAGTTCTTGCGCCGAGAAAGCCACGGCTCTCAGTGTGCAGGTGCGCAGGTTTGCCTGCGATGCAGTCTTTATACGTTTGCAGGCTGTGCGGGTCACTGAAAACCACGCCCTTGATAAGCTCGGGCGGCAATATGTCGAAGACTAAAACTTCGGCTTGTACATCGGTAGGGTCGCAGGGCAACAGCCTGCTTTCTTCACGAGAGGGCAGATGGCTCAACGGCATAAACAGGCTGTCGAAGGCGTCCAGGGTTTTAAGGTCATCGAGGGGGCGTTGGCGAATTCGGTGATCTGCAGCATTCAGAGTGCAGAATGCCGTATCCAGTGCCCATAAAACGCTGCGATCAATCACCAGTACGGCCCAGCCTTGCTCGGGGTTTTTCCAGCGGTAGCTGGCGAACATTTTGTCATTGGGATGGCCGATAGACAGGCAAATGGCGCTGGGCTGCCCCTCAAGACGTAAATGATCGTTAAACCTGAAGTCAATCTGTTGCGCATTCAGGGTGGTGATGGAGCACAGGCCATGTTGCATGATCGAAGGCAGGTTCTCGACCCGGGTGAAATGAACCAGATAGGGCAGTTGCAGGGCGCGCACCCGTGTCTCGAGTGCCTGTTTGCGCAGGAGCCCGGGGAAATAGCCTATTAAGACAGGGCTGAGTACCACGGGTGTGTGACCATCAGCCGTTGACGTCTGCACCTTGCCCAGCACCGCGCCGAACGTAAGACGCGCAGGCGGTTTGTGGACCTGCGCCGCTATGCGGGAAATGCACTCCCAGGTCTTTTCGCCGCCCATCTTGCACAGCTCATCAGCCATGGCGGTGCGAAGGGGGACGTTAGCCCAGACTTGCTCAACAATATCCCTGAAAAACCTGTCCCGTTCGCTTTGAAGCTGGCGCTTTTTGGCCTCAATGGCAATCGCCAGAGGGCTATCCCCCTCACCGGGATCGCGGGAAAAATCGGCAAGCCTCCACTCGGCTGCAGATACGGCCACGGCGCCGCTGGTACTGAGCTCCAGCGCTTTGCTGTACATGGCCTGCGCTTGCAGATAGTGCGCCCAACCTTTCTCGCCATGTTCCTGGCGCCAGGCTGCCAGCTTTAAAGCCGCTTGCGCGCGTAGCAGGGCCTTTTCTGTGCCAAGTTTCTCAGTGAACAACACGGCTGCGAGCGAGGCAGTGGCTTTATCAACCTCAAGGCTCAAGCAGAGCGAGGCATTGAAGGACGAGACGGCAGTGTTTAGCGTCTCGAGTGAACGAAGAAAAGCGCCCTCCGCAGGCGGACTTTCAATGGGCGTTGCGGCTGTCGGCTGCTCATCGGCAGGCGCTGAGGCAGGCGCCTGCACGGTAGTTTTTTTGTTGCGCTTAAAAAACCAGTAGCAGGCCCAGATAGTCAGCAACTGGAGCAGGAGCAAGCCGGGGAGAAACACCTTTGCAAGGGTAAATAAAGACCATGCAGCACAGGCAATAACCAATGACTTTTTACCGACGAGGCTCGCGAGGTAAAGAGTAACGATGATTAAAAGCTGAAAATAAAGAATGGCCATCCATTGCACCTGACGAACGCTGTGAGGGCTGCCCCCGGTGCCCAGGGATATAGAAGGGGGGCAAAACCGCTGGCGTGGGTAACCGCCAGTGGTTAATCAACAAGCTCCGGGGTGGGCTCTGTGACAGCTTTGGGTATGGCCTGTGGGGTAGGATCAGATGTAGAAATATGCGCCTGGGTATAACGCGTTAGATCCCCCGCTTGCCAGCGCTCCAGCCGGTGCATTTTTACCCGAACCCACAGCCAATAGCAGAAGCTCAGCAGCGCAACCCCCACCCCGATCTGCAGGCTGAGGGTTTCCAGTAAAGGCACACCCTTTTGCGCATTGGCGCCATACCAGGACAGCACAGGAATCGCCAGCAAGGTCCAGGTGGCGAACCAGGCAAGCAGGCCGGCAAGCAGGGTTCTGAACAGCATTTTATAAGGGCTGCTGATTGCGCGATTGCGCAGCACGCTGCGCTCTTGGCCGGCAGGCCGTACAGCGGCGATAACCAGTGCTTTATTGAACCCGGGGGCGTAAAACCAGACCCGGCTTTTGCCACTGCGGTCAGCGCCCATCAGGTGGTGATAAAGGTCATGGGTCATGGCCAGGCGTTTGGCCGTGCGCCCATTGATACGGGCAGTGAACTCGTCACGGTGAAAGTCTATTTGTTTAAGATCGCTTATTACGCAGTCCGTATAAAAGAACTTCGGCACACAAAACATCCTGTTTGGGTGGGGCTAGCTTGATGGGGTGATATCATATCGCCATGTATGTTTTCTGTCGAGACGATGAGGCTGTTTTATTGAGTGGTTAGAGTGGGTTAATTAGAGAATATATTGACGCCAATTTAATGGCTGGAAACTAAAGATAGATAAGAGTATTGAAGTTGCTATTGCGGAGGGGGTGTTGAGTGCGAATTTGAAGGAAGAGTCACTGAGGGAGTAAGGGGCGGGAGGTACGGGGGGAGTGAAGCTATTAAGTGGGTGGGAGCGAGCCTGCTCGCGAAGTTTTAAAGAACATCGCGAGCAGGCTTGCTCCCACAGAGGTAGGGCGCTCTACTGTCAGTAAATATCTTTCGAGATCAAAGTCAGCGGGGTCTTGATCATGATTTTGATATCGAGCCACAGTGACCAGTTGTTGATATAGTCGAGGTCAATTTCAACCCGCTTCTGCATCTTTTCAATGGTATCGGTTTCGCCGCGGCAACCGCTGATTTGTGCCAGGCCGGTAATGCCGGGTTTGATACGGTGGCGGGCCATATAGGCGTGAATCTTGCCGGTGTAATAGTCGTTATGGGCAACGGCGTGAGGACGTGGCCCCACTAATGCCATATCGCCATGTAACACATTGAACAGTTGCGGCAGTTCATCCAGCGAAGTACGGCGGATAAAGCGGCCAACAGCAGTGACGCGCGAATCGTTGCGGCTGGCTTGTTTAACCTGTTTGTCATCATGAACTTGCATGGAGCGGAACTTCCATACCTTGATGACTTTGCCATTCCAGCCATGGCGATGCTGTTTGAACAGGATAGGGCCGGGGGACGATAACTTAACGGCAATGGCTATCACTGCAAGCACCGGGCTCAGGCAGATAATGGCGACCAGTGACAGCGAGCGCTCCATCAATGCCTTGCTCAAGGCAGCAGTTGGATAGCTGGTAAGCGGGCTTTCATTCAAATGGATGGCCGGGCGGCCGCCAATTTCACTGACCGAATGGTTGAGCAACATCATGCTGTCCAGGTCCGGTACCCAGACAACGTCGACATTCAGGTCAAGCAGATCGATATAAAGTGCTTCAATACGCTGGGCTTCTTGCAGGGACAAGGAAATATACAGCCGGCGGATATTGTGCTCGGTAATCAGTGAGCGTAACTGGGCCAGTTCCCCCACAATAAGAGGGGAATTGGTGGCGTCCTCAAAAGGCGAAGCGCTGACCACCCCCACCAGCGGAAAATGATTTTGCTGAATAAAGCTGTCGGCCAGCTTCAGGGCAACACCATCAGAACCAATAATAAGGCTGTTGTAATGATGGTTGTTACGCTGGTGATAAAATCTGGACAGCCGATGCAATATCAAATACGGCGGCACCTGGACCAGAAAGCCCAGCGCGGCCCAGCTGAGCAGGGTTTCCCGGGAAAACAGTTCGCCGGATTTGGTCATAAAACCAATGGTGCTCAGGCACGCCAGGGTCAGGGTCCAGCCGAGAAACAGGCGGACGCAACCGTTAAAAGCCGTATGCCTTTTATAGTAAACATGGGTGGCGGAATAGGCGGGCACTGAAACCAGCAGGGTCAGAACCGCGAGGATGCGGTAATTGAAGTCGACGCTGCCAAATTTGGTATAGACCAGTGACATCAACAAGGCAGTGACAAAGGCCATGGCGACAGCCCATTGCCCCCAAAAAGTCAGGCCTCTGGCCACGGTTTTACGATCTAGACGTGTATGAATCAAGGTAGCAGCCTTGTGATAAGTACTTGACTATAGGAGCAACTGACAGGGATAAATCACAGCACTCTTCCATGTGCAGGCGTTGAGTGGCGCTATAACTGAAGTAGATAGTGGCCACACGAACCCTTGATAATAAAGGTTATCAGTAGCAGGGGTTCGACGTTTTATAACAAAGCTTGAATCGGGTGTTATTTTCAATAGATCAAAGAATTATGGCGTGCTGTGATGTCGATATAATAGCTAACTGCCTGTATCTGCCAGTTATATGATTGCGTTATGCCATTTGTTTGGCAACTTGTACTTCCTGGACCAGGCAATAACCACGATTGCGTACCGAGCGAAATAGGCGCTCGCCAAACATTGCTTTAAACTTGTTCTGCAGTCGACTCAGGCACATTTCCAGGCCGCTATAAGTGCGTGCATCTTTATTAATGCCGATAATAAGTTCCTGCTTGCTGCAAATGCGCTCGTCTCTTTGGCTTAGGGTTTTGATCAGCAGCGACTCAATGGCGGTCAGCTGGATACAGGCGGTGTTATTGCACAGATATTGTGCCTCAAAGCAAAACAACCAGGTATCAGGGCTGCTGGAATAGTGTGCAGTGGGGGGAGTGGTTGGGGAGGTCGGCGTAGTTTTCAAAATAGGAATAACAGTCAGGCCCGGGGAGTAGGGGTGGATGTTCAGCAAGTTAGGTTTTTTTACCGTTATCACGCGGGAAACGTCTGACATGTGATTGAAGGTAGATACCATGCCATGTTGTGCATTTACCCAGCAACCCGAGGGCGCGAAATGCGTCTTGCGCCACAGATGGCGGTCGGGTTCGCAGGCCTTCTGGTTTGCAGGCTGTTGTTGGTAGGTTGCGCAGGGCAAGCCATAGGTATGTGCAATCGGGCGTAAATAAGCGGAAAAACTGAGTGTTACCTTCATGCTTCAACGTCTCCATTCGTCGGTGTCAGGCTGATGCCTAGTGGCGAACTACAGCGGTCTGCAGCGCAGCTCATGAAGTAATAGTTATTTCAGGATAGTGCCCCGGCGCAGTCGATATCCAAATGCACGAACACTAAAAATCAATTCCAGGTTATAAGCTTTTTTAATCTTTGTTCTTAGGCGACTGATGGTTTTTTCCAGTGCTCGCGGATCATAAAAAACAATATTGGGGTCCAGGGTTTTGGCAATGCTGTCCTGGCTCAGTACATGCTGCGGCGCCTGTATCAGTGCGTAGATAATGATCATTTCGGTGTATGAAATTTCAATTTTTTGTCTGTCGCTGCACAATAACAGTCGTGTTCGATCAAGGGTCAGGCGGGTATTTGTAGCCCAGTGTGATTCCTCGAAAGTGCGTAACAGCACCGCCTGCTTTTCCAGCGGGTCAGTCGGCAACTTGATACAGTGGTCGGCGCCGGCAAGGTAATAATTGATACTGTTAAATGACTTGTTATGGGTTACCAGGATAAAAATACAGGTGGCCTGATTGAGCAGGCGGATATGCTTGAGCAACTCCAGGCCGTCATTGATGGCATCCGGGGCATTGACCTCAATAAAAACAGCTTCTGTGCCACTAAAATCGCAAGCCATATTGGCCAGGGTATCGCAGGCGTCAAGATGCCTCACCTCAGCAGTGACAAGCTGTGCTATATCTTCGACCAGCGCTTCGCTGTAAAAAAAATTAAGCGCTTTGGGGGCCTGAATATCGGTAGTGCATCCTGCGGCAAGCATATCACCTAACCCAAGTACTTAGAGGCTGTGGGATTTTGCCATATAAGCCGATATCGAAGCAGACATTTTATAACATTTACTACATTTAGTGTTGTTTTAGCTGGCAATTTGTCAGCTTATAAATATCGAAGGTCGATTTTTCGCGATAAATAGCGTTGCCAACAGCAAAATTGACCCGCGCTAGCATCTCCATAGCGCTTATTCAATACTTGATGCTATGGCGCGAACAGCACCCTGCCACTGCAAGGCCCAGGGTTACCCCTGCCGTATTGGCAAGCGCGTCGTAAAATGACGCCGTGCGCAAGGGCAGAAGGGCCTGGGCATATTCAATCAGCAGCCCTGCAAATACGCAGCCAATGGCGAGCCAAACTAGCCGGATATGCAAAAACGCAAGGCGGCAACTGAATGCCAGGGCGAAAAAACCAATAAAGTGATGCAGCTTGTCTTCCTGGGCAAAAACCTGCGGAATTGGCCGCGCGCGCAAACCGGTAAACAGCAGGCCAGCGCACACGGCCAAAAACAGCAGTGCGCGCAGCCAGAAGGGCAGATCAACCAGGCGTTGAATCAGCTGCCTCACTCGGTGATCTTCTCGAAGTTTTCATAGAAGGCATCACGATTGCGGCCATCGGTCATGGTATGCAGCGAGTACTGGCGATGCAGCATGGCGCCACCGTCCCGCGTCAGCGGTGCCCAGGCAATATTGGCCCGGCTCATGGTCGACACGCTCATCATCTCGTCGAACGGAATCGAGATATAGATGCCCTTGTCGAAGCTACCTTCGCCATATTCTTCTGCAGATGCAGTGGTGCGAGTGACCCAGCCACCGAATTTCACCCCATTGGTAAATTCACGGGAGATATCGATGGTGGTGCCCCAGTCACGGGCCAGATAACGACCTACGCTGACTGCGGCGTCCAGATCGAACGGCAGCTTGGTGTAAGAAGTGATATGGCCGGTTACTGTGCGGTAATCACGCAGGCCAAAGCCCTGGTCGAATTCCCGTTGACGTACATAGTTCAAATCGGCACCGATCGACCAGCGTTCGCCCATGGGGCGATACAAGAGCTCGCCGCCGACACCGGCATACATGGGCTCCAGATAGCCGCCGTAGACCATGCCATACAGATCCTGGTCCAGGCGTTTTGCCTTGTTAAGTTGCAGGGCTGGCATAGTTATATCGGAAGTGGTTGCATATTGCCGTAAGTCTGTTCGTACTCGTGGCAGATTACTCGCGGAATCGTATTTGAACTTGTCGTAGTTGTTTAGCAGGTTGACGCTAATACCGCCGCTGGCCCAGGTGCCAGGGGTAAAGCGATATTGCCCTTCGGCATAGGCACTGATCTGGTAGAGCAGGAAGCCATCGGGGCCGCCCATATTTTGCTGGTAGCCCAGACCAAAACCATAGGTAAAGGGATCAGGCTTATGCTGATACAGGGTTTTATCATAATGGGCCGTGGCGCGGTTGACCTCGGTGGTGCGATGCAGATTGACCAGATCCTGCTCATTATTGACCACATCGCGAAAGGTCGAACGCGGGACGCTGATTTCTTCCACGGGCATGTCATAACGCTTGTTGACCATGGTGAACCACTGGATCTGATCATTGGCGGTATTGTCCAGAATACGGCTGGCCCGGCCTGCACCTTTGGCGGTGTAGAAATACTTGGACTGCTCGCCATACACCATCAGTTCGGAATCGCGCTGGGCGATTCGCTCGACTTTATAGCCGGCATTTTTTTCCAGCTGTTGCGATACCGCAGCCCAGTCGACCTCTTCCAGAGGCGCGACAGGTGCCTGTACTGGTAGTGGTTGCGCCGGCGGATCATAACTTTTGACCGGAGCCTTGCGGCTGACAAAATTGGTATGCAGGGTAATACCGAACAGGGCGGTATTGCCGCGTTCCCAGCCTGCGGTCAGATCGATATTGTCGTTAAGCTTGTAGACCGCACCGAAGTTGATCGGCGAATCCTGGACCTGGTTATTGTTTTGCGGCTCATGTTTGTAATCGTTACCGTCAAGCTCGATTTTCAGGCTCAATGGAGCCCAGGGTGTCTGATATACAACCCCGCCAAACAAGGCAGGTGAGCCTCGGAAGTAGGTATTGGTATTGACGTCGCCGACTGTCGTCTGTGTAGGTCGCGTGTCAAAACGGTCATCGAGATAGCCCAAGGGGTTATTCAAATCGCCCCGGTTGCCAATATAGCCCCATGCAATGCCAAGACTGAAGTCCAGGTCTTTGTAGCGTTTGTTGGCAACAAAGTACTCACTGGAGAACAGGCCGGTACCGCCGACATCTCGAAAGCCCAGTGCCACTTCGGGCAGCCAATGGCTCTCTTGCCAGAGCCGGGCTTTGACATCGACGGCCTTATCTTTATAGCTCTGGTTGCCGCTTAAGGCTTCGGAGCCGTACATGCGGTTACTGATGGAGGTATAGCGAAAGGTGCCTTCCAGCCAGTCAAGAGGTTGCAAGGACAGGCTATAGCGTGAATAGGGTTCGGTGCGGTTGGCATTCAGGCTCAATTCACCAGCAGGCGCCATACGTGCAGTGGGTGTTTGCAGCAGGCCGACACCGCCAAAGTCATTCTGGGTATAGCGTGGCTCCGCATGGGCCAGGCTATAAGGTAACAAGGCGACAACAACAAAACGTAACTTCAAGGTGCAACCTCAGCCAGCGGTTGGGTGGCGAGGAATTGCGCCAACTGCTCGTTTAAATCAGGTGTGGGCAAATCGGCATTGTCATTGCGCACGGGCACCAAAATCTTGCTGCCAGCGACCGCATACACTCCGTCCTCGCGGTTCCAAGCCGCAATGGCAACACGTCTATAAGTGCCATCAGGGTGAATCAGCCACAAGAAATCCGAATCGGCCTCTTTTAGCCGCGGGCAGCTGTCGAGGTAGTCGCGTACTTGCTGCAGAGGCTGATAGGGCAGGGTACAGTCATGCTCAACGGCGCCCAGTACGGTCACGTTATCGGTGCGCGCCGGGTAACTAAGCTTATCGCCATCACTAACCAGATAGTTGTGGGCAAAGCCGACTTCCAGCGCGACCGGGTCAAGGTTAACCACTTTACGGCCAGTGACATGCAATTGGCTGATGTCCTGGTGCAGACGTGCCGCCACCGCCGCGAGGCCGTGGTTGTTATTGAGCAAGGCGCCGCGCTGCAGCATTTTCAGGTCAAACAGCACCCCTACTTTGAGCCGTATTTGCTTCTCCACTTCCGGCTGATGCAGCCATGCGGCTGCCAGCCAGTAGCTTTCCGGGTTGGGTTGGGCCTGGCTGATTACATCCAGCAAACGCATGCCGGGTTTATAAGCCACGCTGACGGGTTTGAGCACATCACCGCTGACAGATACGGCGGCCTGACTGATTGCGGTATGGCTAAGCAGCACGCACAGGGCCAGTTTTTTCAAAGAGATCACTGGGCAGCCTCCCAGTCAGGGCGCAGATGGACAATGCGCAGCTCAAGCCCTGGCGTAACATATTGCTCGCTTTGCAGGATCACCCCGTCTTCAGGTCGCACCCAAAAATGGTTGGTGCCGCTAAAGCCCAGGGCCGGAATTTCAAATTTTTCATCGATACGCTGCAGCACATAAGGCTTGTCGAGAATGGTCACGGTTTCCAGGCCTTTACGCACAAAGCGGCTATTCACCGCCAGGCCGACCTGTTGACCCTGATAGATATCGATCCAGCGCGTGCTGCGCTCGCCATCTGCCACATGGTGCAAACCACGCTTGAACGGCGACTGCCCGTCGAAACGGGTGCCGTCCAGAGCGGGCTGCAGCCCGGTGGTGCGAACCACCAGGCCGTAACGCATCAGCAATACTTGCTTGCCCGAGGCGACCCAGTACTGCAAGTCACCCTGCTGGCGAAGCCTGGCCATAACACCTTCACTGGAAGGTGTGGTTACCAGGATTTGCGCATAAGGGACGGCTGCGACATCGGCCGCTTTTAACTGCAGCGGCTCTACGCCCTGTACAGCGGCCTTAAAGGTATCGAGAGAACCCTGCATCAGCGGGCTACAGCCACACAGCAACAGGCACGCCACCAGGCATGAGCGATTACGAAGAGTTTTCAAAACGGCTCAAACCTTAATCGCGGAGATTGCTTTGAGCCGAGGCTCCCGTACCTACAATGCTAGCTGAAGGTACTAGCTGGCTGATGAGGCGGTTCCAGCGAGTGACTTGCGCAGGTCCGACATACACGATGTCCTGCGGCTTAAGCTCAAAATGGCTGGCAATCGCAAAGGCAGTCGGCGACTTGGCATCCAGCTGGAATACCTTGGCCGGTTCGGTTTCGAGATTTTCGGCGCCGCGAATCACATACAGGGCATTACCGTTGGAAGTGGTCTGATTCAAACCGCCCACCGAGCCGATCACATCAGCCAGATTCATATGTTTGGTCTTGAATTTGACCGCTTGTGGCACAAAAACTTCACCCATTACATAAATCTTCTTGCGATCGTTATACGGCATGTACAACTGGTCGCCATCCTTAAGGAAGACGTTGTGCAACTGCGCCCCCTGACCGTTAAGCGAGTCCAGATCGAGGACGTATTCACGGCCATCACGGGTAAGTGTCAGTCCCGACAGGTCAGCGTTCAGTGGCTCAATACCCGCAGCACCGATTGCTTCAACCACACTCATTGGGGAGGTGGTAATCGGCATCGGACCTGCTTTCATCACTGCACCAGCAAGAATGGCCTTTTGGCTGGCAAAACGCAGCACGCTCAAATCGACCTGGGGGCTATCCACGTACTGCGCCAGGCGCTGGGCAATGGTGGCGCGCAGTTCTTCGATGGTTTTACCCGCTGCATCGAGCTTGCCGATATAAGGGTAGAAAATAGTGCCGTCCGGTCGCACCAGGCGCCCGTTGGCGTCAATCTGTTGTTGGGCGCCAGAAGGCGCCGTCAACTCGGGATGGTCCCAAACGGTGATATACAACACATCGTTGGCACCGATCCGGTAAGCCTGTGGCTTGAATGCCAGCAATTCTGCTGGCACCGAGCTTGAAACGTAGGTCGCTGCGTTTTGCGCAATCAGTTTCGGGGTGATGGGGATTAACTCGACCCGACTGCTTTCTGGAGAGCCTTCAGTTCCGATCTCACTGGTATCCAGGTACTGACCGGGCGCAAACATACAACCTTGCAGGGCGAACCCTGCAAGTACCGCGAGCGACAAACTACGAATCATCATTGAGGACACTTGTAAAGGAAACACATCAAAATCAAATGCCTGGAGTATCCCAGGTGGTTTAGTCCTTTCGACCTGGCAGGTACTTAGTTGGTACCGGTAGTGCCCGTGGTGCCAGTGGTGCCAGTTGTACCAGTAGTGCCGCCGTTGCCACCGCCACCGCCACCACCGCCACCCGAAGCTGCGGCTGCAATGCCTGCTGCTGCGGCAACGCCCAGGCCAACTGCGGTAGTAGTGCTTACGCCACCCAGGACGCCGGTTTCTGTTGCCAGGGAACCGGCTTCTGCAGCAGGTGCTTCAGCTACAGCGTCGTCAGCAGGGGCTGCAACAGGTTCGGCGGCAAAAGCAGTGGTGCTCAAGGCCAGGGTCAGTGCGGAAATAAGAAATTTGTTCATTTGAAAATCCTTTTGAAAAAGTCTGTATTGGCGATTGTGCGAGAGCGCCTATGTCCAAGGCTATGAACGTCGAACCCTGGCTATGCTTATAGCCCCCGAAGACGCTATAGCTGTGGCACTCAAGTGGTTCTGTACAGGCATTTTAATGTGCAATAACGGCTCAAGAATACCTGTGCAGAGCGGTCAGTGTTGCTGACCTTTTATAACTCTCCCGTCAGATAGCTACAGCAGTTGACGGGCAGAGCGGCAATTACCTTTTGCCTGCTCATCATACTGGATTCAGGTTCGACCGTACTTGTCTTCAAAACGAACGATATCGTCTTCACCCAGATAAGAGCCGGATTGCACTTCAATCAGCTCCAGGGGAATAACCCCCGGATTTTCCAGCGCATGGATCTGGCCAATCGGAATATAGGTGGATTCGTTTTCGCAGACCAGATAGGTTTTATCGCCATTGGTCACCCTGGCTGTGCCGCTAACTACAATCCAGTGTTCCGCACGATGGTGATGCATCTGCACCGACAGCTTGGCGCCCGGTTTAACGGTAATGCGTTTGACCTGATAGCGATGGCCGTTGTCGACGGAGTCATAAACTCCCCATGGACGATAGACCTCGCGATGGTTGATATGTTCAGTGCGCGAGCCATTTTTCAATTGCTCAACGATCTTCTTTACATCCTGTACATGGTCTTTGTGAGCGACCAGTACCGCATCCTTGGTTTCGACAATTACCAGATCATCCAGGCCGACAGTGGCAACCAGGCGGCTGTCCGCATGCACATAGGTGTTGCGCGACTGCTGGTTAAGCACATCACCCTTGAACACATTGCCCTGCTGGTCCTTGTCACTGACATCCCAAAGCGCAGTCCAGGAGCCGATATCGCTCCAGCCTGCATCCAGCGGCACCATTACCGCGTCTGCGGTTTTTTCCATCACGGCATAGTCCACTGAATCATCCGGGCAGGCGGCAAAGGCGGCTTCGTCAACACGGGTAAAGTGCATATCCTGCGAGCCACCGGCGAGTGCCGCACGGCATGCTGCCAGAATATCCGGGCGATAAGTTTCCAGCTCTTCCAGGTAACGACTGGCGCGGAACATAAACATGCCGCTGTTCCAGAAGTAACTGCCATTGGCCAGATACTCTTGGGCTGTTACCAGGTCCGGTTTTTCAACAAAGCGGCTGACCTTGAAACCACCAATACCCACATCGATACCTTGCTCGATATAGCCATAGCCGGTTTCAGCATGGGTCGGAACGATGCCAAATGTCACCAGCTTGCCATCTTGTGCAAGGGGCAGGGCTGTTTGAATGCAGGTCTGGAACGCCTCAACATCCTTGATCAGATGGTCGGCAGCGAGAACCAGCAGGATCGGGTCCTCGGTTTCGCTACAGGCCTGCAAAGCTGCCAGAGCAATAGCGGGTGCTGTATTACGGCCGACCGGCTCCAGCAAAATACCGGCTTTCTCGAGCCCCAGCAGACGCAATTGCTCGGCAGCGAGAAAACGGTGCTGTTCATTGCAGATCAGCCGCGGCAACGCGGCACCCAGACCGGCAAGGCGCTGAATAGTGGCCTGCAGCATTGAAAAGTCAGCATCGGCCAGTGGCAGAAACTGCTTGGGATTGAGCTGTCGCGACAGTGGCCACAAGCGGGAGCCAGAACCACCCGCCATAATGATCGGAAAGAGCATGTTCATAATCCTTTGTATGCTTTAAGAGTTATCGCAGCGCATCCAGATAGGCACGAGTGTTGGCATGTACCTGCTCGCAAGTCTGCATCTCGGCCTGAGGCCACCAGCGATAGGCATCATGCTGAGCCTGAGGGGGGTGCAACAAGTCGTCTTCAGCCATAACCAGCTGGTAAGCCAGTACTACATAGTGGGTGTCCGGGCCTTGCCCGGGCGCCGCAAACACGCTGTCAGCATAGAAGTGCTCATATACCCCCAACAAGCGGGCCTCACTGCGCGCACTGGCCTTGCCCAGCTCTTCCAGGGTCAGCCGGTTGAAGGCCGCATCCAGGGTTTCATTTTTAAGGATACGGCCGCCGGGGACAAACCAGTTGCCCTGGGCCGGCCGGTTAAGCCGCTGCCCCAACAGGCATTCGCCTTTGCTGTTCAGAACCACCAGATCGATGGAGATCAAGGGGGTTGAATCGACAACGCTGCGAAACAGTTCGTTGCTAAGCCACATGATTTAAATCTCGCTGAGGAAGCGGTTCAGTATCTGGTCTTTATCCAGAAACTCGCAGGCATAGCCGGTAGCAATCATATTGGGTAACGGTATGGCCAAAACGCTCTCGATACCCTCGATCAAGGCTTCGACCGATTCTGGCTCCACCAGGGTGGCGATGCCCGGGTACTCGGTGCACAGCAGCCCCAGGCTGGTATCAGGATCAGCGGTGATCAAGGCATTGCCGCCTACCGCCAGGATATTGGTGAGCTTGGACGGCAATACGGCATCCGCCGCCCCGCGCTTCTGGATCACCAGATGGCAGTCGGCCGAAGCCAGCAGGGCAGGCAGATCGTCATAGGGCTGAAGCGGCGCAAACACAATATTGCGCAAGTTATGCTGCTGGCTCAGCTCCAGTAATCGAGCTTTACCGGCACCTTCCCCCACCACCAAAAACACCAGGTCGGTTCTCGCTAACAGGCGTTGTGCCGCTTCGACCACACATTCAAGGCCTTGCTTCTCGCCAATATTGCCGGAGTAAAGCAGTACGCGCTTGTCGGGGTCGACGCCAAGCCTGCGCAGCAGTTCGGCATCACGGGGCACATTGCGGAAGCGGGCGGTTTCGGACCAGTTGGGAAAGAACCGCAACCGCTCTTTGGCAACGCCTTTTTCTGCCGCCCGCTGCAACATACCGCTGGAGATGGTCGATACCCGATCAAATGCCCGCAGCACCGCGCGCTCAACAGCAAACGCCCAGCGCTTGAGGCGCTCACCCTTGGCGATGGATAGCCCGAACAGGGCATCCACTTCGTAATCCTGAATATGCAGCACTGAAGTGGCGCCTGTCAGTTTGGCCAGCGCCAGTGCCTGGGGGGCGCAAAACAGCGTTGGCACCACCAGGATCACCAGTTCAGGCTTCCAGCGTAACTGGGCCAGCATGGCAAAGGTCGACGACAGCGAGAAACTGGCCAGATGCAGCAAACGTTTGATGGCGGTGGGCTTGGCCGGAACATACAGCGGGCAACGAATGACGCTGACGCCAGCCTCCTGACGTTGGTTAAAACGCCAGGTGCTGAAGCCTTGCCAGACCTTCCAGTCCGGGTAATAAGGCGGGGCCGTAACCACCCGCACCTCATGGCCCTGAGCGGCCAGCCAGGCAGCCATCTCACCGCTGTATTTACCGATGCCAGTCAGCTCCGGGCTGTAGTTGATGCCGTAGAGCAAAACTTTCATCAGTGTGTCCGCGCCTGTTGCACGTTAGTCACATACCAGTCGTAGGCATCTTTGAGTCCGTCTTCCAGACTGATGCTGGCCTGCCATCCCAGTGACCTGAGGCGTGACACATCCATCAGCTTGCGTGGGGCGCCGTCCGGCTTGCTGGTGTCGAAGGTCAGCTTGCCAGTAAATCCGGTGACTTCGGCTATGGTTTTGGCCAGTTGGCCAATAGTGCAGTCAACCCCGGTACCCACGTTGATATGGGACAGCATCGGCTGGGTATTGGCCTGATAGGTGGCATCGTCCAGCTCCATCACATGGATACTGGCCGCGGCCATATCGTCCACATGCAAGAACTCGCGCATCGGTGTACCAGTACCCCAGATCACCAGTTCTTCGTCGCCGCGCTGAACCGCTTCATGGAAGCGGCGCAGCAGGGCAGGTATCACATGGCTGTTCTGCGGGTGATAGTTATCATGGGGGCCATACAGATTGGTCGGCATTACGCTGCGGTAATCACGGCCATGCTGCCGGTTATAGCTTTCACACAACTTGATCCCGGCGATCTTGGCAATCGCATAGGGCTCATTGGTGGGTTCCAGCGTACCGGTGAGCAGGGCCTCTTCACGCATCGGCTGCTCGGCATGCTTGGGGTAAATGCATGACGAACCGAGGAACAACAGCTTGTGTACATCATTCAGATGCGCGGCCTGAATGATATTGGCCTGGATCATCAGGTTTTCGTAGATAAAGTCAGCCGGATAGGTGTTATTCGCCTGAATGCCACCCACCTTGGCCGCCGCCAGATACACCTGATCGATCTTGTGCGCCTGGAAAAAGGCCTGCACGGCCTGTTGATCCAGCAGATTCAGGGTATCGCGCCCGGCCGTCACAATACGGGTATAACCCAGTGCCTGCAGGCGGCGGACGATGGCCGAGCCGACCATCCCGCGATGGCCGGCGACAAAGATATTCTGGTTCAACTCGCGGGCCATACTCAGTTCTCCGTAGCCACCGGCAAGTCATGGCCGTGCTCTTTGAGCAATGCGTGACGCTGGGCGACCTTGAGGTCTTCGCGAACCATTTCGGCGCACATTTCCTGGGCGGTGATTTCCGGTACCCAGCCCAACAGTTCTTTGGCTTTGGTCGGGTCGCCGAGCAAGGTTTCAACTTCGGCAGGGCGGAAGTAGCGCGGGTCTACCTTGACGATAATATCGCCCACCTTGAGGGCCGGGGCCTTGTCGCCATCAATGCTGGCAACAATCGCATGCTCATTGACGCCTTCACCCACGAACTGCAGGCCAATACCCAGTTCGGCAGCTGACCAGCGTACAAATTCACGTACCGAGTACTGCACGCCGGTAGCGATCACAAAGTCATCGGCCACATCTTGTTGCAGCATCATCCACTGCATGCGCACGTAGTCTTTGGCATGGCCCCAGTCACGCAGTGCATCCATATTGCCGAGGAACAGGCATTG
>Ga0256410_1000160_pt1 | contig 86505 bp, 79 predicted proteins | sample PhyWR1_FD_185983 | JGI IMG/M metagenome (GOLD analysis project Ga0256410, IMG submission 185983) | Leaf surface microbial communities from wheat plants in UC Gill Tract Community Farm, Albany, California, United States - DLSL W.R1 | ecosystem: Host-associated > Plants > Phyllosphere >... | reverse complement strand
CGGATCTTCTGTGGTCAGCAGTTCTTCGCGCAGTTCGATGCGTGACACACCGGCGTTGGCCAACACTTCAATAAAGCTGGCCTGGCCGCGCTGGCGAACCAGATCGGCACCGTAGCTCGACAAACTGATGGAAACGGGAAATGTAGTCATTGTCATTATTCTCTGAAACCGGTTTCATTTTGTTGTGCATCAAACGGCCGGTAACCGGGTCAAGGTTGTCAGCCGGTAAAGTGTCAGGCAGTCATGGGTGATCGGGTTGAGCCGCGAACAATCAATTGAGGGGCAAAATCCAGTGCCAGGGGTGCAGATTTGTCACCGCCCAGGCGTTTAAGCAGGCAGTCAAAAGCGCTGGCACCGATCTGTTGCGTAGGCTGGGCCAGGGCAGTGATGCCGTTACCCACCAGCGGGAACCATTCCAGGTCATCCAGGGCAATCAGGCCCACGTCTTCAAACAAGCGGCAATTCAAGTCGCGCAGCACTTGGGTACAAGCCAGCGCAGCCAGGCCGTTGGCACAAAATATGGCCTTGGGGCCGTGGCCGGGTGCTTGCATGAAGGTCTGGATGGCAGCGCGAAGGCCTGTACCGGTTTTTACTACGGCGCCGTGCAGGGCAGGGCTTGCAGCCAACTGGCGGGTAAAACTGTCGATGCGCTCGATTCGCGAACTGGTGCCATCGACCGGCTCACTGACCATCAGCACATCGCGATAGCCCTGCTGCTCAAGATGCTCCACAGCCATGCGTACCGCGTCAGCGTTATCGAGGCCGACCAGATCGGTATGCAGTTGCTCGACTTTGCGGTCGATCAGCACGATGGGCATTTCCTGATGCAGTTCTTGCAGTGCGTCAGGGTCATGGCCAAGGGTGTTAAGGATCAATCCTTCGATATTGTAGGAGCGTAGCGCTGCCAGATGCTGACGCTCTTGCTCGTCATTACGGTCGGTATTGCACACCACCAGGTTGTAGCCGTGCAGACGGCAGGCGGTTTCGACGCCGTGCATGACGGCAATGGAGTAGGGGTTGCGGATATCGGCCACCAGCATGCCGATCAGCCGTGTGCGTCCGCGTTTCAGGCCACGGGCCATTTGATTTGGGCGATAGCCGAGGTCATTGATGGCACGCTCGATCCGTTCGGCGATGGCTACGGAGAGCAAGGCGCGGTCTTCGCCGATAAAGCGTGACACGCTGGCCTTGGAGACGCCGGCGCGCTGGGCAACATCGAGCATGGTTACGCGGGAGCGTTGAGCTGCGGAAAAACTGTTCACGGCCTGAAACCTTTTATTGGTGTTATCGCAGGCGATTTCGCGGGTGGGCGCTGAAACCGGTTTCATGGAAACCCAAATACCCTGATGACGTCAAGTGACAATGGTTTTAGGGATACCCGGACCTGTAGCCGCTGAGGAGCGAAGCGAGGCTGCGATCGGCTGCGCAGCAGTCGTAGAACCAGGCCGCTCGACCTCTCATGCATACCGAAATTGCCGGTTTTACGAGCGCTTAGCGCCTCAGCGGCTACAGCGATCAGGCAACTTGCTAGTTGCGACGCAAACTTGTCAGTTAGCGACGTTGCACATATAAAAATCGAGAAGTTGCCGTGGCGAGAAAGTTATATGACGAGTGTTATATCAATCTGCTTTCGGCCCAGGTTGGAGACGAACGGGAAGCCGTTTAATTTAACTTTTTATAATTAGACCATGCAGTCAGTTAGTGGCCGATAACGGATAAAAAAATACTGCCGGTCAAGTATTCAATGTTTCCGGGAACTTGCGCCGTTTGCGCAAATAAGCCGTAAAAAAGTACTGGACTAAATATTTCAGGTTGTGTCAGTTTTGCTCCGCCATAAACGGCGAGTGATAGGACGATCTCGCCAAGGGGTCGTCGTGGTCTGTCAATAAACTTTCTACTGCTAAACAAGGAAATGTTTACATGTCGAAACTTAAAGAGAAAGCGGCACTGTCCGTTGGCCAGGTACAAGCGGCAAGCGCCAGCAGTTCTGCCTTCACTCAGATTGATAACTTTAGCCATTTCTATGATCGTGGTGATCATCTGGTCAATGGCAAACCTTCGCTCACTACCGACCAGGCCGCCGATCAGCTCACGCGCTCCGGCGCCAGTTGGCACGACCTCAACGGCGACGGTGTGATCAACCTTACCTACACGTTCCTCACGGCACCGCCGGTGGGTTACGCGACCCGTGGCCTGGGCACTTTCAGCCAGTTTTCCTCGCTGCAGAAAGGGCAGGCCAAGCTGTCGCTGGAATCCTGGGCCGATGTGGCCAAGGTGACCTTCACTGAAGGCGCTGCAGTCCGTGGCGGTGATGGCCACATGACCTTTGCCAATTTCAGTGCAAGTAACGGCGGTGCGGCGTTTGCCTATCTACCCAGCAGTTCGCGCAAGGGTGAGTCGTGGTACTTGATCAACAAGGACTATGAGGTCAACAAGACCCCGGGTGAAGGCAACTATGGTCGCCAGACCCTGACCCATGAAATCGGCCATACACTGGGCCTGTCGCACCCGGGTGACTACAACGCCGGCAATGGCAACCCGACCTACCGGGATGCGGTGTATGGCGAAGACACCCGTGCCTACAGCGTTATGAGCTACTGGAGTGAAAGCAACACCGGCCAGCATTTCACCAATAGTGGCGAAGGTGCTTACGCCTCTGCGCCATTGCTGGATGATATTGCGGCGGTGCAGAAACTCTATGGCGCCAACCTCGAAACCCGCGCTGGCGATACGGTCTATGGTTTCAACTCCACCGCCGATCGTGATTTCTACAGCGCGACGTCTGCCAGTTCCAAGCTGATTTTCTCGGTGTGGGACGGTGGCGGCAACGACACCCTGGACTTCTCCGGCTTTAGCCAGAACCAGAAGATCAACCTGACTGCAGGCTCGTTCTCCGATGTTGGCGGCATGACCGGCAACGTGTCGATTGCCCAAGGCGTCACCGTGGAAAACGCCATCGGCGGCTCAGGCAATGACCTGCTGATCGGCAACAGTGCGAATAACGTGCTCAAGGGCGGCGCCGGCAACGACATTATCTATGGCGGCGGCGGTGCTGATACCTTGTGGGGCGGTACGGGTTCAGATGTGTTTGTGTTTGGCGCGGTGTCTGACTCTGCGCCGGGTGCAGCCGATATCATCATGGACTTCCAGTCCGGTATCGACAAAATTGATGTATCGGCCATCACCAAGCTGGCCGGGCTTAACTTTGTCGAGGCCTTTACCGGCCGTGCCGGTGAAGCGATTGTCAGCTATGACACGGCCAGCAACCTGGGCCACTTTGCGGTCGATTTCAGCGGTCATGCCGTTGCCGACTTCCTGGTGAACACTGTGGGCCAAGTGGCAACTTACGACATCGTTGTCTAAGCCTGCCGGTACACGGGCAGCGCGCAAGCGCTGCCCTCTGCCAGGAAGCCTGAAATCATGAGTCATTTGGCATACCGCTTATTCAGGGCAGTGGGGTGTATCGCCGCACTGCTGACTTTTACCACAGAGAGCGCCATGGCCAATTCCTTGCTGTTGATGAGCCCCGCACAACTGGCGGGCAGTTGGACGTTTTACCTGCAGGGCGATGCAAAAGAGGCCTGCAAGGTGCAGTTGATTGCCGAACATAAAACCTTCAGTGCGCAAGTGAAGTGTTTGAAAACATGGTTGGGCGAAGTGCCAAAAAGTTGGTCGCCAACACCGGACGGTCTGTTTCTGATGGGCGAGGATGGAACAGCTCTGGTGCATATGAACCGGATTGAGCCCGGTCACTATGAAGCAAAGATCAAACCCGAAACAGTGTTGGTGATGGTGCGTGGCAATCATTAAGTTGTACTGAAATTGTAACTTCAATCGCGCGAGGCTGGGCGCCCCCTGTTAGGAGCGGCGCAAGTGCGCCTGTCAGTTTTATTTATGTGCGAAAGCCGTACTTATCGATCAAGGACGATTCATGAGGCGATTGAAAAACAGCACCGTTGCGCCGTTGATACATGCACTGGCTGACTATAAGAGCATTCTGGTCAGCGTGGGCTGCTTTACTGCCCTGATCAATATATTGATGCTGGTGCCATCGATTTATATGCTCCAGGTGTATGACCGGGTACTGTCGTCACAGAACACAACAACGCTGGCCATGCTGTCATTCATGGTGGTGGGTTTTTTCATCTTTATCGGGATGCTTGAAACGGTCCGCAGTTTTATTGTGATCCGCATCGGCAGCCAGCTGGAGCGCAGGTTCAACCAACAGGTGTACCGCGCCGCGTTCGAGCGCAACCTGTTCAGCGGCCAGGCCCACGCCGGGCAGGCATTGGGGGATTTGACCCTGATCCGCCAGTTTGTCACCGGTCCGGCGCTGTTCGCCTTCTTTGATGCTCCGTGGTTTCCCGTCTATTTGTGCGTGATCTTTCTGTTCAGTCCCTGGCTCGGTCTTATGGCGACGGCTGGGGCACTGCTGCTCATAGCCCTGGCGTGCATCAATGAAGTGATGACGCGCAAGCCCCTGAGCCAGGCCAGCCTGTACTCCCAACAATCCAGCCAATTGGCTACCAGCCACCTGCACAATGCCGAGACCATTCAGGCCATGGGCATGCTGGGTGTGTTGCGCCAACGCTGGTTTAACCTGCATTCGCGATTTCTGGCCGAGCAAAACAAGGCCAGTGACACCGGCGCAGTGATTGGTTCGGTGAGCAAAACCTTGCGCTTGTGCCTGCAGTCACTGGTGCTCGGCCTGGGTGCCTTGCTGGTGATCAACGGTGATATGAGCGCGGGCATGATGATTGCCGGTTCGATTTTGATGGGCCGTGTGCTGAGCCCCATCGATCAGTTGATCGCTGTCTGGAAGCAATGGAGCTCGGCAAAGTTGGCCTATCAACGCCTGGACAGTCTGTTGCGCGAGCATCCGCCCAGTGAAGACAACATGCAGCTGCCAGCCCCCATGGGTCAGGTGAGCTTTGAACAGGTCAGTGCGGCACCGCCGGGACAGCGCCTGCCCACCTTGCATCAGGTCAGCTTTAGCCTCAATGCAGGCGAGGTGCTCGGTGTGCTGGGCGCGTCGGGTTCGGGCAAGTCGACCCTGGCGCGGGTGCTGGTAGGCGTCTGGCCGACGCTGGCGGGCACGGTGCGCCTGGATGGCGCGGACATTCACCAGTGGAACCGCGATCAATTGGGCCCACATATCGGCTACCTGCCCCAGGATATCGAGCTGTTCAGCGGCAGCATTGCCGAGAATATCGCCCGCTTTCGTGAAGCAGATCCCCGGCAGGTGGTCGCTGCGGCGCAGCAGGCCGGGGTTCACGAGATGATTTTGCGTTTGGCGCAAGGTTACGACACGGTTCTGGGTGACGAGGGCAGCGGCCTGTCGGGCGGGCAAAAGCAGCGGGTCGCTCTGGCGCGTGCCTTGTATGGCAATCCGCGGCTGGTGGTGCTGGATGAACCCAACTCCAACCTCGATGCCGTCGGTGACGCAGCCCTGATCCGGGCCATTGCTCACCTCAAGGCGCAGGGCTGCACCGTGGTGCTGGTGACGCACCGTTCGGCGTCGCTGGCCCAGGCCGACAAACTGCTGGTACTCAATGAAGGTCGCTGCCAGGTGTTCGGGCCGAGTGCCGAGGTGCTCAAAGCCTTGTCCGGGGCCCAGCAGCAACACGCCGCGCCGCAGGCGGCCAGTATCAACCGTCAGAGTGCTGAAGCATGAGCAAGGACGCTGGATTGATGAATGACCACAATCAACCGCCCGTGCGCGAGCGCGGGGCGGGATTTTACGTGCGGGCAGGCTGGGTGCTGACCCTGGTCGGAGCGGGCAGCTTTTTTCTCTGGGCCAGCCTTGCACCGCTGGACGAAGGCATACCGGTACAGGGTACGGTGGTGGTCTCGGGCAAGCGCAAGGCAGTGCAGTCGTTGGGTGCCGGAGTGATGAGCCAGATTCTGGTGCGCGAGGGCCAGACAGTACGTCAGGGCGAGGTATTGTTTCGACTGGACCAGACCCAGGTTGAAGCTGACGTGCAATCCTTGCGCGCGCAGTACCGCATGGCCTGGGCCAGCCAGGCGCGCTGGCAAAGCGAGCGTGACAACCTGGCACGGGTGAGTTTTCCGCCGGAATTGAGTCTGGACCCTGACCCTCGGCTGGCCCTGGTACTGGAGGGGCAGCAGCAGTTGTTCAGTAGCCGGCGCGAAGCCTTTGCCCGTGAACAGGCCGGGCTCAAGGCCAGTGTCGAAGGCGCAACCCGGCAACTGGACGGTATGCGTCGTGCGCGCAGCGATCAAATAGCGCAGGCCGACTCCCTGCGCCAGCAGTTGAGCAACCTGCGCCCCCTGGCTGAAAAAGGGTATATCCCGCGCAATCGCCTGATGGAATACGAGCGGCAGCTGTCACAGGTGCAGCAGGATCTGGCGCAGAACGCCGGTGAAAGCGGGCGTATCGAGCAGGGTATTGTGGAGTCGCGGCTCAAACTGGCGCAGCACATCGATGAATATCAGAAGGAAGTGCGTAGCCAACTGGCCGATGCCCAGCTCAAAACCCTGACCCTGGAGCAGCAACTGACTTCGGCCGGGTTTGACCTGCAGCACAGTGAAATCTCTGCGCCAGCTGATGGCATCGCAGTCAACCTCAGCGTGCATACCGAAGGCGCGGTGGTGCGGGCGGGCGAAACCCTGCTGGAGATCGTGCCGCAGGGCACCCGCCTTGAAGTCGAGGGACGCCTGCCGGTGCATCTGGTGGACAGGGTGGGCAGCCAGTTGCCAGTGGATATTCTGTTTACGGCATTCAATCAAAGCAGCACACCGCGTGTGTCGGGGCAGGTCAACCTGGTTTCCGCCGACCAGTTGCTCGATGAAAAAACCGGCATGCCGTACTACGTGCTGCGCAGTTCGGTGAGTGATCAGGCGCTGGAGAAACTCAACGGGTTGGTGATTAAACCTGGCATGCCGGCCGAGATGTTTGTACGCACGGGCGAGCGCTCGCTGCTCAATTACCTGTTTAAACCGCTGCTGGATCGCGCAGGGTCTGCGTTGACTGAGCGCTAGGATGCTGCCATTTATGAAAACAGCTTCGATGTTGGGCCTGGGCCTCGCGCTGTGGGCGGGCCTCGCAGCCAGCGCACAGGCACTGGGGCCGTTTCAGGTATATGAACAGGCCTTGCGCAATGATCCCGAGTTCCTCGCCGCCATCAAGGCGCGGGACGCGGGCCTGGAGAGTCGCAATATTGGTCGTGCCGGGCTGCTGCCCAAACTCTCGTACAACTACAACAAAGGCCGCAATAACTCCCAGGCCACCTATTTGAATGAGCGTGGCAATACCCACGACGACCGCAACTACAACAGTTATGGTTCGACCTTGACCTTGCAGCAGCCATTGATCGATTACGAGGCGTACGCCAATTACCGTAAAGGCGTGGCCCAGTCGCTGTTTGCCGATGAGACATTTCGCAGCAAAAGTCAGGAACTGCTGGTGCGGGTGCTGACCCATTACACCCAGGCGTTGTTTGCGCAAGACCAGATCGACAATGCCCGGGCCAAGAAAAAAGCCTATGAGCAGCAGTTTCGGCAAAACGAGCATATGTTTCGCCAGGGCGAGGGCACCCGCACCGACATTCTGGAGGCCGAGTCGCGTTACGAGCTGGCCACTGCCGAGGAAATCCAGGCCCATGACGAGCAGGATGCGGCCTTGCGCGAGCTGGGCGCGTTGATTGGCGTGGCCACCCTGGATATCGATGAGCTGACGCCATTGACCCGCAGTTTCAGCTCATTGCCGCTGGAACCGGGGAGTTTCTCGAGCTGGCATGAAATGGCACTGGAGAGTAATCCGTTACTGGCGTCGCAGCGTGAGGCGCTGGAAGTGGCAAGGTACGAAGTTGAACGCAACCGGGCAGGGCATCTGCCCAAACTCAATGCCTATGCCAGCGTGCGAAAGATGGAATCCGACAGTGGCAACACCTACAACCAGCGCTACGACACCAACACCATCGGCATTGAGATCAGTGTGCCGCTGTATGCAGGGGGCGGGGTGTCGGCCTCGGTGCGTCAAGCCAGCAGCAATCTGGCCCAAGTGGAGTACGAGCTGGAAGGCAAAACCCGTGAAACCCTTATCGAACTGCGACGCCAGTTCAATGCCTGCCAGTCGGGCGTGAGCAAACTACGGGCTTATCAAAAAGCGCTGATTTCAGCCGAGGCGCTGGTCGTATCGACCCGTCAGAGCATTCTGGGCGGGGAGCGGGTCAACCTCGATGCGCTAAACGCCGAGCAGCAGCTGTACAGCACGCGGCGTGACCTTGCGCAAACCCGTTACGACTATCTGCTGGCCTGGACCAAGCTGCATTTTTACGCAGGCACCCTGGGCGCGCAGGACCTGGCACGGGTCGATGAAGCGTTTATCGCGCCGGGGCAAGCATATTGATTTGATCAACGAAGAGAGAAAAACCATGGCAGTGTTTGACTACAAGGATGTGGGTTCCAGCGTATCGGCAACACAGTTCAAGGATGCGATGGCAATCATGCTGTACAGCTATCACAACCTGGACAACGGCTTTGCCGTGGGTTACCAGCAACATGGCCTTGGCACCGGGCTGCCTGCCACACTGGTCAAGGCCTTGCTCGGCGGTACCGATGCCCAAGGGGTAGTGCCGGGGATTCCCTGGAACCCCGATTCGGAAAAGCTTGCCCGCGAGGCGGTCGAAAAAGCCGGGTGGACCCCTATCAGTGCAGAACAGTTGGGCTACACAGGAAAAGTCGATCAGCGCGGGACTTTTTTTGGTGAAAAAGCCGGCTACGGCACTGCCCAGGTGGAGATCCTCGGCAAGTACGCAGCCGATGGCCAACTGACTTCCATCGGTATCGGTTTTCGCGGCACCAGCGGACCGCGTGAGTCGCTGATTAGCGATTCCATCGGCGATGCCATCAGCGATTTGCTGGCAGCGATCGGGCCTGCCGATTACGCTAAAAACTACAGCGCCAACGCGTTTGACATGCTCCTGGGCAAAGTGGCGACCTTTGCCAGCGCGCAAGGGTTGAGCGGCAGCGACGTACTGGTCAGTGGCCACAGCCTTGGCGGCCTGGCCGTCAACAGCCTGGCAGACCTGAGTGGCGATCATTGGGCGGGGTTTTATCGCGACTCAAAGTACATAGCCTTTGCTTCACCCACCCAGAGCGAAAGCACCGACAACGTGCTCAATATCGGCTACGAGAACGACCCGGTGTTCCGTGCCCTCAATGGTTCGGATTTCAATCTGTCGTCGCTGGGCGTGCATGACGCGCATCAGCCATCCGCCACCAACAATATTGTCAGTTTCAATGATCACTACGCTTCCACCGCGTGGAATCTGATGCCCTTTTCGATTGCCAATATTTCGACCTGGATCACCCACTTGCCCAGTGGCTATGAAAGCGGCATGACGCGGATTTTCGACTCGGCGTTTTATGACCTGACCGAAAAGGACTCGACCATTGTGGTCGCCAACTTGTCCAGTCCGGCACGGGAAAACACCTGGGTCCAGGACCTCAATCGCAACGCCGAACCGCACAAGGGCAGCACCTTTATCATAGGCAGCGACGGTAATGACTTGATTCAAGGGGGGCGCCGCAATGACTTCCTGGAAGGTCGCGACGGCAATGACACCTTCCGTGACAGTGGCGGCTACAACATCATTCTGGGTGGCAAAGGCGTCAATACGCTGGACTTGCAACAATCGTTGAGCCGCGTGGATGTGGTCAATGACGGGCAGGGCGCCTTGTATGTGCGCGATAGCCACGGCGGGATCACTATTGCCCGTGATATCAGTTTCCTGATAACCGAAGAGCCCGCCTGGCTGGGCCTGACCCACCGCGAAGTCAGCCATCGAGTTGATGATCAGGGGCTGTGGGCCGGCAAAGACCGCACTGATTACACTCACTCGGTCAAGGCAGGGGCTGCGGACAGTACCCTCACGGCCGGTGAGCAGGGTGACTGGCTGCTGGGGCAGGGCGGCAACGATCACTTGATCGGTTTGCACGGCAATACGGTGTTTGTTGGCGGCGCAGGCAATGACCTGCTGGAGTCGGCAGGCGGTAATAACACCTTTGTGTTCAGCGGCCATTTTGGCAACGACACGCTGCTGGGCTACCAGCCCAGTGACAAGTTGGTATTCCTGGGGGTGGATGGTGGCTACAACGCGGACTACCGGGCCCATGCCAGCGCGACGGGGCATGACACCGTGCTCAGCTTTGGCAGCGACTCGGTGACCCTGGTGGGTGTAGGGCTGGCCTCCCTGGCGAGCACGGACATTGTCATCGCCTGACGGCGAGTTGCAAGGGGCAAGCTTCAAGCGTGCTGCTTGTCACTTGCCGCTTGCGGTTGCCTCTAAACCTTAAACTGACGTAACAGCCCATTGAGCTGCACGCTGAGCTCCTTGAGGTGGGCACTGGCAGCGCTTGATTGCTCTGCCGCCAGGGCGGTGCCTTGGGACAGTTCGGCGGCCTGGGTCACATTCAGGTTGATGTCTTCCACGACATGGGCCTGTTGCAGGGTAGCGCTGGCTATCGAGGCATTGAGGTCGTTGAGGTTGCTCAGGGCCTGGCCGATGCTGGTCAGGCTCTGCCCGGCCTGGGTGGCCTGTTCGATGGTCAGCTGGGAGGCGCGACTGCTGCTGCCGATCACGTTGACGGCGGCTTCCGAGTGTTTTTGCAGGCCTTCGATCATGGTCTGGATTTCGGCCGTGGATTTTTGCGTGCGCTGGGCCAGTAGTCGAACCTCGTCCGCCACCACCGCAAAACCACGACCCTGCTCACCGGCGCGGGCTGCTTCGATCGCAGCGTTGAGGGCCAGCAGGTTGGTTTGCTCGGCAATCGAGCGGATCACTTCAAGCACGCTGCCAATTTCGCTGCTTTGCGTGGCCAGGGTGCGGATCACCTCGACGGCCTGATGGATGGTGGCGGACAGCTGGCCGATCTGTTCCAGGCTGGTATCGATATTCTGCTGTCCAAGCTCGGCTTGTGACTGCGCACCGCGCATTTCGCTGGCTGCGTGCTCGGCGTTTTTCGCCACATCTTGCACGGCATAGGTGACTTCGTTGATCGCCGTGGCCACCTGATCCATTTGCAGGGCTTGCTGCTGGCTGCGCTGTTGCGCGGCGCTGGCGTCACTGCCCAGTTCCGTGGAGGACTGGTCGAGTGCCGTGGCAGTGGCCTGTAAATGGCTGATCACATTGCGCAGCTTGGCGGTAAAGGCATTGAAATGATGGGCCAGTAAAGTGACCTCATCACGGCCGTGGGTATCCAGGCTTCGGGTCAGGTTGCTTTCACCACTGGCGATATTGGCCATGGCCTGCACGGCCTCTTGCAGCGGTCGCACGATGCTGCGAGCAATCAGGGTCACCAGCAGCGCCATGATCAACGCGATGCCAAGGCCAGCCCAACTGGCTTTCCAGGCTTGAGCGCGGAACTCGGCCTGCATGTCGTCGATATACACGCCCGAGCCTATTACCCAGCCCCACGGCTCGAACAGTTGTACATAAGAGGTTTTTTGCACAGGCGCTTCGGCGCCCGGTTTTGGCCAGCGGTAGTCCACCATGCCCGAACCTTTGCTTTTGGCCAGGCTGGCCATCTCGTTGAAAATCGCAAAGCCGTCCGGGTCCTTAATGGCCGACAGGTCTTTGCCATCGAGTTTGGGGTTGGTGGGGTGCATGACCATATAAGGGCGCAGGTCATTGATCCAGAAATAGTCATCGTGGTCATAGCGCAGCTGGCTGATCACGGTCAGCGCCTGCTGTTGCGCGGCTTCACGGCTCAAGCTGCCGGCAGCTTCCAGGCCCTGGTAATAGTTGAGTACCCCGCTGGCCGCTTGTACCACGTGCCGGGTTTTCTGGGCTTTACCTTCATACAAATCGTCATGTATCTGTTTTAGCATCAGCAAGCCCAACGCCAGCAGCATGGCCATGGCCACAATCAAGATCAGCCATAAACGTCGGCTGATGGATAACCCGCGCAGGGTATTCATAAAGGCTCACTCCTGGTTTTTCTTCTTGTGGTGATTCACAGAACAACTTTTTTCAGACTTGCCTGTCAGACGAGACCGAGCTCATGTCATAGCAGCGAAAGTGGAACGTGTCTGATAGGATCTCGGCCGAAATTGGCAAAGCTTCATCTTTATTGATTTCTGACAGTTTTTTCACAGCGCGTCGGGGCGCATGTCGCACTTTTGTCCTGCTCCGGAGCCGTGGCTGCAACACCTTAATCAAGACTAATCAGCTCTGCATGAGGCAGGGCTTTATGGGGGAATAATGGATCTTTGGACTGCCGCTCAGGCGTTGATTTTGGGCGTCGTTGAAGGCTTGACGGAGTTTTTGCCGATCTCGAGTACGGGCCACCAGATTATTGTGGCCGACTTGCTCAACTTTGGCGGCGAGCGGGCGATGGCGTTCAACATCATCATCCAGCTGGGTGCGATTTTGGCTGTGGTCTGGGAGTTTCGCCGCAAGATCATCGATGTTGTCGTTGGTTTGCCCACCAAGCCCGAGGCACGTCGTTTCACCACCAACCTGATTATCGCGGTGATGCCGGCGGTGGTGCTGGGGGTGATTTTTGCCGATGTGATCCACGAGTACCTGTTCAACCCGATTACCGTGGCCACGGCCCTGGTGATTGGCGGTGTGATCATGCTGTGGGCCGAGCGCCGCCAGCATGTGATTCGCGCTGAAACCGTGGACGACATGACCTGGAAAGACGCGGTGAAAATCGGCTTTGCCCAGTGTCTGGCGATGATTCCCGGCACTTCGCGCTCGGGTTCGACCATTATCGGCGGCCTGCTGTTTGGTCTGTCGCGCAAGGCGGCCACCGAGTTCTCATTCTTCCTGGCCATGCCGACCATGGTCGGTGCTGCGGTTTACTCCGGCTACAAGTACCGTCATCTGTTCCAGCCTGACGACCTGCCGGTCTTCGCGATCGGTTTTGTCACCTCGTTTATCTTCGCCATGATCGCAGTACGCGCCTTGCTGAAGTTTATTTCCAATCACAGCTATGCCGCTTTTGCCTGGTATCGTATTGGTTTTGGCCTGTTGATCCTGGCCACCTGGCAGTTCGGCTGGATTGACTGGACGGCAGCTGCAGCGTGAGGAATGGGCATAACGGCGCACCGGTGCGTGGCTTGAAGCTCAAGTTGCTGGTATTGCTAGTGCTGTGCGCCTTGCCGATGGGTGGCTCGGTGAGCGTGTTGCTCACCGGGGGCAGCCCGCTGCCGTTGCTGGCCTATGCAGTGGCCAGCCTGCTGGCGTTCGGCCTGTACCGCTACGACAAGCAACAGGCCGCGGCTGGTCAGTGGCGCACGCCGGAGAAAGTCTTGCACGGGGTTGAGCTGCTGGGCGGTTGGCCAGGGGCACTGGTGGCGCAACAAATGTTTCGCCACAAAACCCGCAAATTGTCTTATCAGCTGTTGTTCTGGTTGATTGTGGCTGTGCATCAGGTGGTATGGATCGACGTCCTGTTCCTGAACAGGTCGTTTCTCCAGTTGTTGCGGTTACAGCAGTAAACCGATCTGACGTTTTTTCGCCAGTTTTCCCACCACCAGTTGGTGGGAACGGCGCAACAGGTCCTGCAGTTCTTCAGCGCCCATCGGATAAGGTGCTTGCATATTGATCCAGTACGCTCGCGCCAGATAAGGCGACGGGCGTATACCCGGCCGATCGATGTAGCCCAGAAACAGTTCTTTCTCGACCTTGAACGAAAGCCCGTTGCTGTTGAGGTTGAACAGGGCAAACATCTTGCTGTCGTCGATAAAAAAAACCTCGATCCCACCCCATTTCACTGCTTCCTGAGCGCCCGGCAGGTTTCGGCAGAATTCGGCTACATCCTGTTTGGTCATTGCGGTCATAGCAGTTTGTCTCCACAGCTTTCGAATGACTCAACCAGGTGGTCGATCCAGGCCCGCACGGCTGGTATCACCCCGCGTCTGTGGGGATACACTGCGTGCAGCCAGCCACCGGGCAGGGTCCATTTGGGCAATAGTTGAACAAGCTGGCCGTCTTGCAGCTCCTGCTCGCAATACATCATGGGTAACACGGTGAAACCCAGGCCGGCCAAGGTGCAAGCTTTGCGCACGATAAAATCGTCAACCCCCAGGCGTGCTTCAAGCACCAGGTTGCAGCCCTTGCCGTGCTCGTCGAGCATGCGCAAGTGAACCATGCGATCGGCCTCGAGCGCTCCCAGCAGCGGGATTTTTTTCAGGTCTTCAGGGCTATCAACCGGCCAATTACGGGCAAACTCGGGGGTAGCTACCATCACGGTGCGGGCCTGACGCAGGCGCCGCGTGACCAGCGACGGGTCTTCATCGCCTTCTTCACGCACCCGTAAGGCCACATCGATGCCGTCGGTGACCAGATCGACGCGACGGTTGAGCAGGTTGACCTCCAGCTGCACCAGGGGATAGGCCTGCAGAAAGGAACTGATCACCCCGGGCATAAATTCATGGGCCAGCCCCACGGGGCACGACACACGCAAGGGGCCGCGTGGCTCGCTGGACATGCTGGCAACGGCTTCGTCGGCCATTTCGGCTTCCAGCAACATGGCCTGGCAATGACGCAGATAACGCTCGCCCACAGCGGTCAGCTTGAGCTGACGCGTGGTGCGCTGCAGCAAGCGGGCGCCCAGACGCTCTTCAAGTTCCGCCACGCGCCGCGACAGACGTGACTTGGGGATGCCCAGCAATCGTCCGGCAGCAGCGAAGCCACCGGATTCGACCACCTTGGCGAAATAGTAAAGGTCGTTAAGGTCTTGCATGGCGTGCTCACTGTCCTGCAGGTGGGACGAACTATCGCATAATGGCCAACTTATCGTCGATTGCTTTCATTGGTAGTATCCCCCCCATCGAGATCGCCCAGAGGCGGTCATCATCTGGAGATCACCATGAAACTGTTGCATATCGATTCGAGCATTCTGGGCGACAACTCGGCATCCCGTCAGTTGAGCAGCGAAGTGGTCAAGGCATGGCAGGCTGCTGATCCACAAGTAGAGGTCAGCTACCGCGACCTGGCCGCTGAAGCCATTGAGCATTTCTCGGCCGCTACCCTGGTGGCTGCCGGTACTCCGGCCGAGCTGCGTGATGCGGCACAAAAACACGAAGCCCAGTTGAGTGCTGACACCCTGGCCCAGTTTCTCGCGGCTGACGCGGTGGTGATTGCAGCGCCGATGTACAATTTCACCATTCCAACCCAGCTCAAGGCCTGGATTGACCGCATCGCAGTTGCTGGCCAGACCTTTCGTTATACCGAAGCCGGCCCTGTAGGGCTGTGCGGCAACAAGAAAGTAGTAGTGGTATCGACCTCCGGTGGCCTGCATGCGGGTCAGGAAACCGGCGTAGCTCACGAAGATTACTTGAAAGTGATGCTGGGCTTCATGGGCATTACCGACGTCGAATTTGTCCGCGCCCACGGCCTGGCCTATGGCGACGAGGTACGCAGCAAAGCCATGAGCGATGCACATGCGCATATCAAGCAGGATCTGTTCAGCGCAGCGTAAGCAATCTCAGGCGCAGCACTGTCTAAACTCTGTATTCTGGTCTTTGTAAAAGGATCGGGGTACGGAGTTTTTTGCGTCTGGCCCGGGTTGTGCAGAGTGTGATGCTGTCGAGCAATGCACCGTTGAAGGTGAGCCTCCATGATGCGTCTGTGTGCGGTACTGGTGTTGTTGATCGCAGGTTGCCCTGTCATGGTGCAAGCTGAGCCCGTATACCACTGGAGCGTGGGTTTTCATCGCCTGAGCTTTCTCGATCCGCTGGACGATCAGCCCATGCGCGCCATTGCCTTTTATCCTTCCACGGATCCCGAAGGCGTCAGCAAGATGGGCAGCTACGAAGTGCAAGCCACCGAAGACGCGAAAATCGCCATGGGCCGTTATCCGCTGCTGATGCTGTCCCATGGAAACACCGGCACGCCACTGGCGTTGCATGACCTGGCCACCTCATTGGCGCGCAAGGGGTTTGTAGTAGTCGCCGTGCTGCACCCTGGCGACAATTACAAGGATCACAGCCGTCTGGGCACACTGAGTAACCTTTATGGGCGGCCGATGCAAATATCTGCTGCGATCAGCGCGACTCTGGCCGATCACGGTTTGTCACCCTATGTGCAAGACGATCAAGCAGGGGTCATCGGTTACTCGGCAGGGGGCGAAACGGCGTTGATCCTGGCCGGCGCCCAGCCTGACCTGGATCGACTGCGCCGCTATTGCCAGGAACGCCCTGAAGACCGTGATGCCTGTACTACCAAGGGCGAGTTGATCGCCGATCGTGATGACTTGGTAGCTGTCTCGGACCCTCGCGTAAAAGCCCTGTTGCTGATGGCGCCTTTGAGCCTGATGTTCGGCCGGCAAACCCTGGCTGATGTGAATGTGCCTGTGCTGCTGTACAGCGGTGACAACGATCAGTTGGTGTTTCCCGATAAGAATGCCGATGCCCTGGCGCGCAAGCTGCCCGTGGAACCTGAGTTCAAGATGATCCCCGGTGCCGGGCACTTCGTCTTCATGGCGCCCTGCAGCGACGAGCAAATGGCGGTTATGCCCGGTTTATGCACGGATGCTCAAGGGGTTGATCGAGAAGACATCCATCGTGACCTGATTTATGAGGCGGGGAGGTTTTTCAGCAAGGTCCTGGAACCTGCAGCACAGGGCAGAACCGCTTCAACCGACCACCAGACTTGCCCTGTTGGCCGGTTGGGCGCTCGCCACTGTTAGTTCTATTTTTGCGCGGCTTCAAGTTGTTTGATACGCGCATCCATTTCGCGCACTGATTCGATCAGGGGGGCGACAAGTTTCTCGTAGTCGACGCGTAACTGATTGTTATCCTCGCGCACCAACTGCGGATAAACTTTTTGTACGTTTTGGGCAAGAACGCCGATATCTTTACGGCCACCGTCCTTCCAGTCGAAAGTTACGCCCTGAATTTGCAGTAACGTGTCAGTGGCATTTTTCATTGGCTGAATATTGGTTTTAAGGTTCGCATCACTGAACGGGCAGCACGGCCATCCCGGCGGGAAGTCATAAAAATCTTTGGACTCCGCGTGGGCTGTTGCTTGCAGGCCCATGAACAAAAAAGGTACTGCCATTATCGTTAGATACTTTTTCATATGATACTCTGCAGTGTTATCCAAAATAATTGGTATTACAGCGCAGAAAATAATATCCCTAAGTGCTCTTCGCACAATGATGGCTAAACGATTTAACTTTTTCCGATTATTACTGAGCGTAATCAGTTCGCCATGTCAGAAGAAGTTTTAACGCGTTTTTCGGTTTGACAACCAAACGCTCAACAGTAATCCCAGAATGCACATCACCGCTGCACTGAAGAATATCCACGGGTACCCCATGTTCAACGCAATAACCCCCATGATCGGCCCCGCGATGGCCAGAGCCAGGTCAAAAAACACGGCATAGGCACTTAGCCCGGCGCCGCGGCTGGAAACAGGCACTTGCTTGACCGCTTCGACACCCAGGGCCGGGTACACCAGGGACAAGCCAAAGCCGGTCAACCCTGCCCCTGCCAGGGCAAATGCGGTGCTGGGTGCCAGCCACAGCATGACCAGCCCCAGCGTTTCGATGCTCATGCAGGCAATCGCCACGTTGTAGCCACCAAAGCGGCTGATGCTGTTGGTAAAGATCAGGCGGCCCAGGATAAAACACACACCAAATACTGACAGGCAATACGCAGCCCCGTCCCAGCCCTGGTCAATATAAAACAGGGTGATAAAGGTGGTCAGCGTGCCATAGCCAATAGAGGCCAGGGTCAGGCTGATGCCATAGGGAGCAATCAGACCAAACACTGACCAAAAGGGCAGGCGCACGCCAGCGACCGCCGGGATTGCCGGTTTTTTGCGAATCAGCCCCAAGGCTGCCAGCGCCAGCAGCAACAGGGTCACACCCAGCATGGCAAAGCCCAGCCGGTCGACCATCACCACGCCCAGAGGCGCGCCAATGGCGATCGCGCCATAGGACGCAATGCCATTCCAGCCGATGGCCCTGGCGGTATGTTGAGATCCCACCTGGGCAATGCCCCAGGTGATGGTGCCGACACCGATCAGGCCCTGGGCAATGCCGAGAAATACCCGGCCGACAATCAAAACGCCCAGGCTCAGCAGTGGCCAGTCTTGCAGCGCTACGGCCAGGGACGTGAGCACGCCGCTGATGGCGATGCCGGTCAAGCCATACACGATGGCGGGCTTGGTGCCGATGCTGTCGACCAGTCGCCCGGCTGAGGGGCGGCTCAGCAGGGTGGCCAGATACTGCGACGCAATGGCCAGCCCTGCGACGATCGCACTGAAGCCCAGTTGGTCATGCACATAGCTCGGCAAAACGGCTATCGGCAAGCCAATACAGATAAAGGCAATAAAGGTGTAGAACACGATCGACAGGATCTGCAGGGTGATCGACAGGGAGCTTGCAGGGGAAGGGTGTTGCGCGGGCATTAGCGGGGAGTCCGGCTGGCGATCGGTAACCGACATGATGGCGCGGCCCCGGGATAAAAGAAAGCAGGCTAACGGTAATATTGGCCCACGCACACAGCCTGTGGGAGCGGGCTTGCTCGCGATAAAGGCGCTGCGCTGTATCAGGCCTCACGCGAGTGGCTAAAGGCCAGAAACGAAAAACCCCATCACCAGGACGGGGTTTTCGTTATAGCTGATCAGGCAGTGCCTGAATCAGAACGTAACGCCCTGGCTGCGCAGGTAGTCATCGTAGGTGCCGCTGAAGTCGATCACGCCGCTTGGGCTCAGCTCGATAATACGAGTGGCCAGGGAGGATACGAACTCACGGTCATGGCTGACGAATACCAGGGTGCCCGGGTAGTTCTCGAGTGCCAGGTTCAGCGCCTCGATGGATTCCATGTCCAAGTGGTTGGTCGGTTCGTCCATGACCAGCACGTTGGCCTTTTGCAGGATCAACTTGCCGAACAGCATGCGACCTTGCTCACCACCGGAAATAACCTTGACCGACTTGAGGATGTCATCGTTGGAAAACAGCATGCGGCCCAAAGTACCGCGCACCATTTGTTCGCCCTGGGTCCATTGGCCCATCCAGTCGAACAGGGTCATGTCGTCTTCGAAATCGTGAGCGTGATCCTGGGCGTAGTAGCCCAGTTCGGCGGCTTCAGTCCACTTCACCGTACCGGCATCCGGGGTCAGTTCGTTGACCAGGGTGCGCAGCAGGGTGGTTTTGCCAATACCGTTCGGGCCAATGATCGCAACGCGCTCGCCGGCTTCAACGGTGAAGCTGAAGTCCTTGAACAGAGTCTTGCCATCAAAGCCTTTGGCCATTTGCTCGACAATCACAGCCTGACGGTGCAGCTTCTTGTTCTGCTCGAAGCGAATGAACGGGCTGACACGGCTCGAAGGCTTGACCTCGGCCAGGGTGATCTTGTCGATTGCCTTGGCGCGGGAGCTGGCCTGCTTGGATTTCGAGGCGTTGGCCGAGAAGCGGCTGACGAACGCTTGCAGTTCGTTGATCTGCGCTTTCTTCTTGGCGTTTTCCGACAGCAGTTGCTCGCGCGACTGGGTCGCGACGGTCATGTACTCGTCATAGTTGCCCGGGAACAGACGCAACTCGCCGTAGTCCAGGTCAGCCATGTGGGTGCACACGCTGTTCAGGAAGTGACGGTCGTGGGAGATGATGATCATCAGGCTGTTGCGCTGGGTCAGAATGTTTTCCAGCCAGCGGATGGTGTTGATATCCAGGTGGTTGGTGGGTTCGTCGAGCAGCAGTACTTCAGGATCGGAGAACAGCGCCTGAGCCAGCAATACGCGCAGTTTCCAGCCTGGCGACACTTCGCTCATCGGGCCGAAATGCTGCTCGATACCGATACCCAGGCCCAGCAACAGCTCGCCGGCACGGGATTCGGCGGTGTAACCGTCCATTTCAGCGAACTCGGTTTCGAGTTCGGCTACGGCCATGCCGTCTTCTTCAGTCATTTCCGGCAGCGAATAAATGCGATCGCGCTCGGCCTTGACCTTCCACAGCTCTTCGTGACCCATGATCACGGTATCGATCACGGTGAATTCTTCGTAGGCGAACTGGTCCTGGCGCAATTTACCCAGACGCACGTTCGGCTCCAGCATGACCTGGCCGCCGGACGGCTCAAGGTCATCACCGAGGATCTTCATGAAGGTGGACTTGCCGCAACCGTTGGCACCGATCAGGCCGTAGCGGTTACCGGCGCCAAATTTTACTGAAACGTTCTCGAATAGCGGCTTTGCGCCGAACTGCATCGTGATATTTGCTGTGGAGATCAATTACTTTACCTATCAATAGCTTAGAGTTCGCTGGTTTCAGCCGGTACCCATATGGGACCAATTTGGAGCTTTTCCAGCTCGCTCCAATCTGAGCTTGAGTCGAACCAATGCGCATACGTTGACAGCAACATTTGGACGCTATGGCCAAGCTGCTGGGAAATGAAGGCGGGATTCAAACCGGACATTGAGCGTATTGTCTCATAGGTATGGCTACAGTTGTATGGCACCGGGCATCTGATTCAGTGTGTTTGCTGGCTGACTGCACAAAACCCTGGTTTGGTATGACAGGTACCTCTCTTTGAAGCGCAAGCGGCCCAAGGATTTCGCCTGGCCCGTGAGAAGCCTGCTTTAAATGGAGGCTATGAGAAGCCGTCAGCGGCAAATACGAATTTGCATAGGGTTTTTTTGCAGGCAAATCTGCCGGTATTTCCGCGTATGGCCTACAGGGTTGCCCTGTAGAAAGCCGATGTGAATGAGCGGCGCATCTTGCGAAAGGCCCATATTCAATCATGGTGGGCAGCGTCACTCATAGGGTGCTTTATGCACACCTTGGAACTGCAAGCCCCGGTAGTCGGGCGAAGTTCGTGCAGAGGTCAATCATTCAAAGAGACAATCAATGCCTTTGATTTGTAGGGGTGAACAATTTAAAAGCCATGCCCTGAATTGCAGTGTTAGTAAGCAATGCTGCAAGTTTATAAAGTGGGCAGCATCAGCGGCTGATGCGGATTTTTTTACGGGTGAGTTCACACATAAAGGTCCCCGTATCGCCGCGCAGTACGTACAAGGTCGCTCGGTAGAAGGCCGAAGGCCGCGTGCAGTGCAGGTCGCGCATCTTGCGATAAGCCCATTTCCAGCCGCGCTTAGTTGCAGTACTCATCTTATTCATCCTTGAAAGATTTTATATTTTGAGTGTATCAGCACTTTTGGATAAATGGACTACTCCGTATGATGGTGTTTTTCTGGCAAGGAATGTCGCCATGCTCAAGTTTTAGCTGCACTAAATTGTTTCGAATGTATTAAATTTAGATGGTCATCTAAACGAGTTTTGCACTTTTTTAGTGCGCAGCTGAAAGTGAGTGCAAGTTGGCGGTTGTTATTGGGGTGGTGGCACTAAGCCATCTCTTGTCCAGGTTCTCCGTCAAATAATCCATGAACGCTTTGACCTTGGCCGTCAGGGCAGAGCGATCCTGTACGCAGGCATAAATATCCAGTGGCTCGACGCAGGACTGGCTCGAGTCGTGACTGTGTTTGAGCAGTGCAATCAGCCGGCCTGAATCGACATGGGGGGCAGCCACGAACTCTGCCAGGCGGGCAATCCCGGCACCGTAAATGGCCATTTGGGTCAGTGCGTCGATATCGTCACTGATAGCCGTGAAGTTCAGCGCTACATAGTAATGCTCCCCCTCGCGGAAAAACCCCCAGCGCAACAAGCGCCCGTCAAGCGGGTAGCGAAAGGCCAGGCAGGCATGCCTCTGAAGATCTTCAGGGCTGCGCGGGATACCGGCCCGCTCCAGATAGGCAGGGGAGGCGCACACCACAAAAGGTACTGAAGCGATCTTTCGCGCAACAATGCCTTCTTCCAGCTGCGGCTTGATCCGCAGGCTCAGGTCAATACCGTCCTGGATATGGTTTATTTTGCCGTCAGTGGTGCACAGTTCAAGGCGCAGGCGCGGGTGGCGTGCCGCAAAACCGGCAATCAAGGGAGCCAGTACATGGCGGCCGAACGCGGAGGTCGATGCAATGCACAAACGCCCTTGCAGTTCTGTCTCGCCAGCGCTGATGGCCATTTGTGCAGACTCAAGGTCTGCAGCGACGCGTCTGACTCTTGCGTAGTACAACGCACCGCTTTCTGTCAGCGCCATACTGCGCGTGGTGCGGTGCAGCAACCGAGCGCCAAGGTGCTCCTCCAGGCGGTTGATGGTCTGGCTGACGGCGGCGGCACTGAGCCCCAGATTTTTTGCCGCGCCCACGATGGACCCCGTTTCGACCACTTTAATAAAGCTGGCAATCGCCGCGAGCAGATTCATGAGGGGCTCTACAGGTTATTCGTAAGATTTTCTTTATAAAGTAAGTGTCCTAGAACGTCTAGTTGACCGTTTTTGATCTTGCTAAGGTGCGTCATCTCTTTATTACATGCTCAAAAAAGGCCTTTTATGACCTCCAAAACATCCAGCGCCGTACTTTCGTCGAAGCGCATGAAGCTCTCCGCGCGGGCTACGCCTTATGTCTTTGCTTTCTACATGTCGACGATCATGGCCTTTCTGATGTCGTTGGTAATCACCGCAGCCAACTCCGGCATTGAGGAAGATTACCTGAGCAATGCGCTGCATGCTTATCAGCTGGCAATGCCGGTTGCGTTCCTGTGCATCCTGGTGGTGCGGCCCATTGTAGTGAAACTGGTGTCATTTACCGTGCATCCGCACCGTTAGTCCGAAAACCCTTTTTGTGACCTGTGGCAAGGGCGCAGCAGAAAAAGGCTGCTTAACTGCATCAGTGATTTTGGCGGCTGCCAGACAGGGGTACCTGAGTGGCAGCCACGGATGATTTTTGATCAGGTAAAGGAAGGCCATCATGAAAGCGCTCACCTACCAGGGGCCCGGCGAAAAAGCCTGGGCCGAGATCCCCGATCCGGTCATCGACAAGCCGACCGATGCCATTGTGCGCATCCTGCACACCACCATTTGCGGCACCGACCTGCACATTCTCAAAGGCGATGTTCCCGAAGTGACCCGCGGCACGGTTTTGGGGCATGAAGGTGTGGGGGTGGTTGAAGCGGTCGGCTCGGCCGTGCGCAATTTCAAGCCCGGCGATCATGTATTGATATCCTGCATCACCTCGTGTGGCAGCTGCGCCAATTGTCGACGTCAGATGTATTCCCACTGTGCGGATGGAGGCTGGATTCTGGGGCACTTGATTAACGGAACCCAGGCCGAAAAAGTACGCATTCCCCACGCAGATAACAGTCTGTACCCGGTTCCCGCCGGGGCTGATGAAGAAGCCCTGGTGATGCTCAGTGACATCTTGCCCACCGGTTTTGAAATTGGCGTGCTCGCGGGCAAGGTCAAGCCCGGCGACAGTGTAGTGATCGTGGGGGCAGGGCCGGTTGGTATGGCAGCGCTGTTGACCGCGCAATTTTACTCGCCGGCCCAATTGATCATGGTGGATGGTGATACAAACCGGCTTGAGGTCGCCAAGCGTTTTGGGGCCACGGATATCATCGATATCAATACGCAAAACGCGGTTGAACGTATTTTTGAGCTGACCCATGGCGTCGGGGTGGATGTTGCGATTGAAGCGGTGGGTATTCCTGCCTCGTTTGACACCTGCCAATCAGTGATAGCCCCGGGCGGCAGCATCGCCAACGTGGGCGTACATGGCAAAAGTGTCGAGTTGCACCTTGAAAAATTGTGGATCCAGAACGTCACCATTTCAACCGGGCTGGTCAATACCAATACCACCCCTCTGCTCCTGAAAACCGTGCAGTCCGGAAAAATCGATGCGGGCAAGCTGATTACGCACCGCTTTGCGCTCACAGACATCCTCCAGGCTTACGAGGTGTTCGGGAACGCAGCCAAGGAGAAGGCAATGAAGGTGATTCTGTCGCAACAATAGACAGATACACCATCCACTACTATGTTGTTTGCGGCAGAACTAATGTTACTTAATCGTTGATAATAGGGATATTGGCATATGAAAAAGCACATTTTGTTAGTTGGCGTTGTGGGTTTGGCGGCACTTTCCACACTTGCACAAGCTGAAACCAAACAACCCGTCGCAAAATGGACGTGCGCGGATTTCCTGGCCGTGGATGAGAGCTTCCAGCCGACCGCCGTTGGCCTGGGCGAAGCCATCAACAAACAGGGCAAAGTTGAAGATGCGGTGCTGGATGTAGACGGTATCGCCAAAATCACTCCTTTGGTGGTGACGGCCTGCAAGGAAACCCCTAAAGAATCCTTCGTCTCCAAGCTCAAGGCTGAGTGGGCAAAAGTCAAAAAAGACGTTTAACCCAAACCCGGCCTGTACTTCACGCGAGTACAGGCCTCTGCGGTGCAATCCTGGCCCGTATGCGGCCAATAACCTCCTCGCCGTTGTGAATTTCCTGCGCTGTAACCCCTCTACATAAAGACAGGCCTGCCTTACTGGTCAAAAGGGCGTAGTAGACTAGGCTTTTTTTATCTCTATCTGTCGGGGAACCCTATGTTAATCAAGTCATTAGCTGAGCTTGACCGTATTCGTGACGAGTGCCGTTCCATGGTCACCAAGCGCTCGGCCGTCTCGGCAGGTGCGGCTGCGATCCCCATCCCGGGGCTTGATATCGGTACGGATGTCGCGTTGCTGGTTGAAATGCTGCCGGCCATCAACAGCAAGTTCGGCCTTACCCCACATCAGATCGAACAGATGGACTCACGTTCCAAGCGTCTGATCGTGGTGGCTGTCAGTGGTATTGGCAGTGAAGTGATCGGCAAATTCATCAGCCGTACGCTGGTAATGTCCCTGGTCCGCAAGATGGGCACCAAAGTGGCGACCAAATCCGTGGTTCGCTTTGTCCCTTTTGTGGGGCAGGCCGTGGCGGCAACCATCAGTTTTGGTGTGATGAAACTGGTGGGCAATGGCCATATCGAAGATTGTTATCAGGTTTGCCGCGAGGCATTGCTGGCGCAAGCCAGAGACTCGACGGTGATTGTGATCGGCCCTGAAACCGATAGCTGACACGTTTTGTACACCTTGCAATCGAACCAGTTACGCGCAGGGCCCTCAAAGGTTCAAGGTCGATCAAAAACGGAGGGCGTGATGAACACGTTCAGAACCAGTTTTGCATTCCTGCTGCTGGGGGGTGTACTCGCCACCCAGCTACAGGCGCAACCCCTTTCAGAACCTTTGCCGGCTCAGTATCAGCAGTTGGCGCAAAACACCCCGATCACCAACACCCCGCCCGTTAACAACCCCATCCGCCGTATCAACCCCAACAGCCGTCAGGGCACCGGTGCTTCCGTGCCGGGGGCAAGTGGCCCGGGTATTGCGCCTGCGGTGCAGCCCCAGGGCATTGATAGCGGCAAAATAGGCAATGGTTACCCGCGTAACCCGCCAGTGCCACCGACAATCAAGCCGACCGCACCCTCGTTGCAGCCGCGGGACAAACCTTAAACGAACAAGGAATAGTTGATGTTGAGAAAAACCCTGCTGGCCACAATGTGTGCCACTTCGCTGCTCGGTATGGCGTTCACGGCCCATGCCGATGGGCAGAATACGTTTGTTTCCGAGTCCGAGTCCGGGGCCGTTACCGTCACGCCGGTGGTCGAAGGACTCGATCATCCTTGGGCACTGGCCTTTTTGCCCGACAGGCAAGGCATGCTGATTACCGAGCGGGCGGGCAATCTGCGAGTTGTGAGCCCTGACGGTAAATTGTCCGCACCGCTTTCAGGTGTGCCGCAAGTGTGGGCCAAGGGGCAGGGTGGCCTGCTCGATGTGGTGTTATCGCCCAGCTTCGGTGAAGACCGGTTGGTGTATCTGTCGTACGCCGAAGGTGGTGCAGACGGCAAGGCCGGTACCACGGTGGGCCGTGGGCGCTTGTCGGATGATTTGACCCGATTGAGCAACTTTGAAGTGATCTTTCGCCAGCAGCCGAAGCTCTCTACCGGTAACCACTTCGGCTCACGACTGGTGTTCGATCGCGATGGCTACTTGTTTATCGCCCTTGGGGAAAACAACCAGCGTCCGACCTCACAGGATCTGGACAAGCTGCAAGGCAAGATTGCGCGCATTTACCCTGATGGGCGTGTGCCCAAGGACAACCCTTTCACAGGGCAGCAGGGGGTAAGGCCGGAAATCTGGTCATACGGCCATCGCAATCAGCAAGGCGCGGCACTGAATCCCTGGACCGGGACCCTGTGGACCCACGAACACGGGCCAAAGGGGGGCGACGAAATCAACCTGATCGAGCGCGGTAAAAACTACGGTTGGCCGCTGGCAACCCACGGGATTGACTACTCTTCCAAGCCGATTCCAGAAGCTCAGGGCAAAATCGTCGAAGGCACTGTGGTTCCGCACCACATATGGGAAAAATCCCCGGGTATCAGCGGCATGGCTTTTTATGATTCAGATCGCTTCAAACCCTGGCAGCACAGTCTGTTTATTGGCGCCCTGGCAGACAAGGACCTGATACGCCTGCAACTGAGCGGTGACAAGGTGGTGCATGAAGAGCGCATGCTCGGCGATCTCAATGCCCGTATCCGCGATGTGCGCCAAGGCCCTGATGGCTATTTATATGTATTGACCGATGAGGATGACGGCGTGCTGTATCGCGTGGGGTTGCAATAACACTCATCAATGTGGGAGCGGGCTTGCCCGCGATGGCATCAACGCGGTCTGACCGTTCAGCCGCGTCGTCTGCATCGCAGGCAAGCCAGCTCTCACAATGAAAAATAAAAGCGCTTACTCGCTCACAGCCTGCTTGATCTGCTTGGAGGCCGACCAGATACGGTAGCGCACTTCAATATCCTTGGGCACATACACCACGATCGGCAGTTTGCTGTTGTAACGCAGCATAAAGCCTTCACCGACCACCGGCACAAATTCGGGATGCGCCTTGCCTTCAGGGCAGGCCATCATTGTGCTCATGGGCCCGCTGACCTTGTTCAGGCGATACATCGGGTAGCCCCAACCCTTGAGGGTTTTTTCTTCCAGCTTACCGCCAAGACGCTGCTGGTTGCAGTCAACCTGCAGGGTCTTGCCCGCGATGATCTGTACCTTGTAGTCGTCTTCGTTCTTTTGCTTTGGCAAATGAATGACCTGACGGCTAAAGCCTGCTTCGGCTTTTGGATAGGGAGCGACATCTTCCAGTTTGGCGGCGTTGGCCACGCTGCACAGCGTACTCAAAGACAGTAATACGGCTGCGCTGATCACCAGTGATTTCATGGTGCTTTCCTTATTTCAGAGCTAAAAATATACCTACAGTTGAATTAAACAACCTGCCCGGGATCAACTTCAGACAACTAACAGTCGATTAAAGTGCCCGTTCGGCCACCGGGTACGGATAGATTACTTCGCACCAGGGTCGAACAGCCAGTAAACTGCTTTTTTTCCTGCGAATCATTAATTTACCGAGGTTTTGCATGACACTCAGTCCTCTTGCGGGCAAGCCGGCCCCGGCTCAGTTGCTGGTCGATATTCCGCGACTGGTGACCGCTTATTACACCGGTCAACCCGATGCAGCCATCACGACCCAGCGTGTCGCCTTTGGTACTTCAGGGCACCGCGGCAGTTCATTTGAACTGAGCTTCAATGAGTGGCATGTACTTGCTATCAGCCAGGCCATTTGCCTGTATCGTCAAATGAAGGGGATCAACGGGCCGCTGTTTGTCGGTATCGACACCCATGCGCTGTCTACCCCTGCCGGCGCCAGTGCTCTGGAAGTATTTGCCGCCAATGGCGTCGAAACCATGATAGCCGCTGACGACGAATACACCCCGACGCCAGCGATTTCCCACGCAATCATTTGCTACAACCGTGGCCGCACCAGCGGGCTGGCTGATGGCGTGGTGATTACGCCTTCACACAATCCGCCAGAAAGCGGCGGTTTCAAGTACAACCCGCCCAATGGCGGCCCGGCTGATACCGATGTCACCAAGTGGATTGAAGCCAAGGCCAATGAACTGCTCGCGGCCCGGCTGGCCGGGGTCAAGCGCATCAGCTACGAGCAGGCCCTTAAAGCCAGCACTACCCATCGTCATGATTACTTGAATACCTATGTTGCCGATCTGAAAAACGTGATCGACATGGACACCCTGCGCGGCGCCAATCTGCGCCTGGGCGTAGATCCGCTGGGTGGCGCAGGTGTGCGCTACTGGTCGGCGATCGGCGAACACTACGGCCTTGATCTGGACGTGGTGAACACCTCGGTCGACCCGACGTTCCGCTTTATGTGCGTGGACTGGGATGGCCGGATCCGCATGGACCCGTCTTCCAGCTACGCCATGCAGGGCCTGATCGGCCTGAAAGAACGCTTTGACGTGGCGTTTGCCTGTGACCCGGATCACGACCGTCACGGCATTGTTACGCCATCGGGCGGTCTTTTGGCCCCGAACAACTACCTGGCTGTGTCCATCGACTACCTGTTCCGCAACCGGCCGCAATGGCGCGCCGATGCCGCCGTGGGCAAAACCGTGGTTAGCAGCGGCCTGATTGACCGGGTAGCCGCGCGTCTGGATCGTCGCCTGTATGAAGTGCCGGTAGGCTTCAAGTGGTTTGCCGATGGTCTGTTTGAAGGCTCGCTGGGGTTTGGCGGCGAAGAAAGTGCCGGCGCCTCGTTCCTGCGTCTGGACGGCAGCGTCTGGTCGACCGACAAGGACGGCCTGATTCCGTCGTTGCTGGCTGCTGAAATGACGGCGCGTACCGGTCGCGACCCTTCCCAGCTGTACCAGAAAATGACCGAAGAGCTGGGCCAGCCGTTCTCCACCCGTGTCGATGCCAAGGCCACCCCGCAGCAAAAAGCGCTGTTGGGCAAGCTGTCGCCCGGGCAGGTCAAGTCGACCACGCTGGCAGGTGAGCCGATCACTCAAATCCTCAGCCATGCACCGGGCAACAATCAGGCCATCGGCGGGCTCAAGGTCATGACTGAAAACGGCTGGTTTGCTGCACGCCCTTCGGGCACTGAAGATATCTACAAGATCTACGCCGAGAGCTTTATCGGCGACGAGCACCTCAGCCGTCTGGTTGAGGAAGCGCAGGTACTGGTCGATACCGCCATCGCCTAAGCCAATAAAAAGCCCGACCCCGCAATGGGGTCGGGCTTTTTTGTGGCTCAGCGCAAAGCACTCAGCTGCGGGTGACCAGTTGCACCACTTGCTGCATGTTTTCGTTGCAGGCACGGGCTTGCTGGAGCATCGCTTCGAATGGCGCGCTCATGATTTCGTCATGGCTCAACCAGCTGTGCTTTTGCGTCATGGAGTACAGGTAACGGTACTCCTCTTTGCTGCGCTTGCTGCTCAGCTCCATATCAAACCACGGCGAGTTCACCTTGCAGGTCTTGATCTCCTTGCCAACCTTGGCCCCTGACAGGGTGATGTCGTAGGTGACTGTCTCCGGATCGGCCATGTACAAATCCGCCAGCTGACCGGTGCGGCGATAGTTCATCAGGCTGTCCCAGCGCTCGCTCGCAAAGGCGGGTTTGTATACCTGCTGCCCGGAGAGGTTTTCCAGTGGCCGAAGGTTGGTCAGCGTGGCCTGCACCTTGTAACGCTCGGGTACGACAAAGCCGGTTTTCTCGCGACTGATCTTGCAGTCGCCGATTTCCTTGCCGAAATGGTTGCACAGGTTCAGGTCGGTGGCACTGACCCCGGAGTCTGTGTCGGCGTAGCTGAGCTGCATCAGCGTCATTTGCCCCATCTGTACTTCAGCCGTGGTGCGGGCCTGGCCATCACGATTGAAGTGTTCGAACTTCTTCACGCCCATGCTCAGGCTCGGCTGTTCTTCCGGAATATGGTCCTGGTACACCTTGCCTTCGGCATCGATGACCAGTGCCCAGCGATTCTGGATATCGGGCATGCTGCGCCCCGGCATAAACACCGGGTTGGTAGGGTCCAGCCACCAGACCTGGCCGTTGACTTGAGCCTTGACGATGGCGTGATTGGCTGCGCCTGTGCCAGGCAGCAACAGGCCAAGCGGGTTGCTGCCACGGCTGACCCAGGCGGTTTGCGCGGTTATGTCGCTGGCCTTCAACATGGCAGTCAGCAATACGGACAGGTCTTTGCAATCGCCGTAACCGCGCTCTTCGATCTCCTTTAAGGTAAAGGGTACATAGCCACGATCTGTGGCGCGCCAGTCACCCATATAACGGTATTGCTCGTGGATGTACTGCATCACGCCTGACACTCGCCCGGCGGCAGGCAAACCCTTGAGGCCCGAAACAACCTTGGCGGCGCCCGCAGGCAGGCTGGCGCCGAGGATTTGCTGATACCGCGCGGCGAGGTTGCCGAAGTGATCCTGCACCTGGCTGGAACTGGCGATTTCAACCCGTGGCATCTGGCGGATATAGGCGTTGCCGGCTTCGTTGATGTAGTTCACGAAGCGCGGTTTTTGCTGCTCGATCACCAGGGTCTTGTTGTCGGAAGAGGGGTTGAAGGTAAAGTCCTCCATCAACTCACTGCGCCAGACCATCGGCTGCTCAGCGGTAAACGTGCTTTTGAAGGCATCCGAGCGCACGGGGGCAGGGCCGAACATCATCGGGTAGTGGAAGTGCTCCATCAGCGGTTTCGCCACCGTATGTTCACGCACGGTGTACATGATACGGGTGCCGATGCGCAGGTTGGGGAAAGCGATCGATGTTTGCCGCGCTCGCTGAAAACCCTGGTCGGGGTTGGGGGCCATGCGCGTATCGATTTGCGAGGGGGCCAGCGCGACCGGTTTGCCACCGGGTTGTGTCGACTGGGCGTCAATGATCTCCAGCCGATCCGTTTCGGGGAAGCTGAAGTCGATGCGCGACAGCATCTCGCGGCCATTGTTGGTCAGGATGGTATAGCGGTACGTGGTAGTGCAGTCGGTGCTGGTGTCTTTGTTGAAATGGCAGTTTTTTGCTGTTTCGCCAGCCAGAGCAGCCTCTGACGCCGGTTGCAATGCCGCGTAAGACGGCAGGCTGACGATCCCCAGTGTTGCGCAAATCAATGATTTGCTGAAAGTAAAGCGGTGCATGAGCGCCTCAGGTCGTTCCCTTGAAACAGCACCCTGCGACGTTTTAGTTATGTTGATAGACGGTTGCAGGATGCTGCGCGAACAGCGGATGATAATCGATCGCAACTGTATTTTCTACATTGTCAGACAATCAACCTCGCGCAGATGCCCGTTCCAGAGCCTTTTCCTGGAATTCAGGCGGCAGGTAGGGGCTGACACACATCGACCCATTGCGCGTTAACCAGATCCGCCATGCGTGTCGGGCAAATTTTCACCGCCGTATGCGTGGCCCCGGCTGCAGGCATGACTTCGCTAAAGCTTTGCAGGGAAATATCGCAGTACACGGCAAGATCGGTGGCCAAGCCGAATGGGCAAACACCCCCCACCGGATGGCTGGTCAAGGCAACGACGGTTTCGGCATCGAGCATTTTGGCTTTGCTGCCCAGGGCATCCTTGATTTTTTTGTTATCGATACGTGCATCGCCGCGGGCCACCAGCAGAACGTTGCGTTCGCCGACGCGAAAGGCCAGGGTTTTGGCGATTTGACCAGGTTCCACCCCATGGGCCTCGGCCGCCAGAGCGACCGTCGCGGTGCTGGTGGCCAATTCGATAATGTGCAGGTCAGGGGCGTTGGCGTGAAAAAATGCGCGTACGGATTCAAGGCTCATCAGACTCGGCTCTCTGGGCAAAAGCCTGAATCTAGAGAAGCCGATGACGCACTGTCAATGCGCCATCGGCGATGTCGCGGTTAGATGTCCAGAATGATCTTGCCGAAATGCTGGTTGGTTTCCTGGTACTTGAAAGCCTCGACAATGTCCGTCAGGGGGAAGTGGCGATCTATTACAGGGCGCATGCCGTTGGCATTGATGGCGCGAATCATGTCTTGCTGCTGGCTGCGGCTACCGACCAGCACGCCTTGCAGGCGGGCTTGCTTGACCAGCATCGGGACAAAGTTCATTGCGCCGCTAACGCCGCTGAGGATGCCGATGATCGAGATATGCCCGCCCACACGGATGGCAATCATCGACTGTTCAAGTGTCGCAGGGCCGCCGACTTCAATAATGTGGTCAACACCGCGCCCGCCGGTGAGGGCCAGGGCGGTTTCACCCCAGTGGGTGTCCTTGCGGTAGTTGATCACGTGGTCTGCGCCCAGCGCTTTGAGGCGCTCCAGTTTTTCATCGCTGGAGGAGGTGGCAATGACCGTTGCACCGGCCATCTTGGCGAACTGCAGGGCGAAAATCGAAACACCGCCGGTGCCTTGCACCAATACCGTGTCGCCCGGTTTGAGCGAATCGTCGGCCATCAATGCGCGCCATGCGGTCAGGCCGGCTGTAGTCAGGGTTGACGCTTCGGCATGGCTCCAGCGGGTGGGTGCCAGGGTGAAGGACGTGGCTTTGGCGGTTACCTGCTCGCGGGCATAACCGTCGATGCCATCACCGGGTACGGTAACAAAACCTTCAACCAGAGGGGTGCCGTCGATCCAGTCCGGGAAGAAGGTGCTGACCACCGAATCTCCCACCTTGAATTCGCTGACATCGGCGCCAACGGCAATTACTTCGCCAGCGCCATCGGCCATGGGGATGCGATTTTCGCTCGGACCCCACATGCCGCTTACGACAGCAAAATCATGGTAGTTCAGTGAGTTGGCGTGCAAACGTACAGTGATTTCGCCGTTCCCGGGGGCGCGCGCTTCACTGCTGCCAACCACTACATTGTCATAACCGCCGCCAGGTTGGACGAAAATTGCTTTGGTGCTCATGGGGCTTCCTCATATTTTTACATTGCGCGAAATAACGAAATGTATAATTAAAAATTACAACTCGATTTTCAGCCTAGCCGCAAAGTCATCGATCGCCTGTTCATTGCGTCGGTAGTAGGTCCACTTGCCGATGCGGGTGGTCAGGACGAAGCCGGCGCGCTGCAAGATAGCCAAATGCGCCGAAGCAGTAGAAGGCGACAACCCGGCCTTGTGCTGCAGATGGGTCACGCACACGCCGATGGCAGGATCACCGTGATCCTGAGGCGGGAAATTGCTGAGCGGGTCTTTGAGCCACTCCATCATTTGCATGCGAGTGTCATTGCCCAGGGCTTTGAGCTGTTCGAGTATCATGGTCGGCAATGTTACGCTTTTTAACGAAATGTTCAAGCATATGACCGATTGCCCTGGCCTGTGCGCGGGCTCGCTCGCGATACAGGCAATGAGGTGTAGCTGTCAGCCCCGGCATTTCCCACAAGAAACACCCCGCGACCACCGGCCGCAGGCCGGGCGGATGTTTTGCAATTGCAGGATCAATCCTGTATTTGTTGCGCCATTGAGCCAAGGCTCGTCTGTTTTTTGAATCTGCCCATCAGGAACCATGATGCCTAACCAGTTCCCCGCTGTACGTCCGCGCCGCCTGCGCCGCTCCCAGACCCTTCGCGACATGTTTCAGGAAACAGAATTCAGCCTGAATGATCTGGTGCTGCCGATTTTTGTCGAAGAAGAAATCGACGATTTTGTGCCGATCACCAGCATGCCCGGTGTAATGCGTATTCCCGAGTCAAAACTGGCCGGTGAAATCGAGCGTTACGCCCGTGCGGGTATCAAGTCGGTGATGCTGTTCGGTGTTTCCCATCATCTGGACGCAACCGGCAGCGATGCCATGCGTGAAGATGGCCTGGTGTCGCGCATGGTGCGTATCAGCAAGGATGCCGCGCCGGACATGGTGGTGATGAGCGACACCTGCTTTTGTGAATACACCTCCCACGGCCATTGCGGCGTGATGCATGACCACGGCGTCGACAACGACGCGACCCTGATCAATCTGGGCAAGCAGGCAGTTGCCGCCGCAGCGGCCGGTGCCGACTTTATCTCGCCATCAGCGGCCATGGACGGCCAGGTGCAGGCCATCCGCAGCGCTCTGGACGGTGCCGGGTTTATCGACACCTCGATCATGGCATACTCCACCAAGTTCGCCTCGGCCCTCTATGGTCCGTTCCGTGAAGCGGGGGGCAGTGCGCTCAAGGGCGACCGCAAGTCCTATCAGATGAACCCGATGAACCGCCGCGAAGCTATCCGCGAGTCATTGCTGGACGAGCAGGAAGGCGCAGACGTGCTGATGGTCAAGCCTGCCGGCGCCTACCTGGACATCATTCGCGATATCCGTCAGGCCTCGCACCTGCCATTGGCGGCGTACCAGGTGAGTGGTGAATACGCGATGATCAAGTTTGGCGCCCAGGCCGGGGCCATCGACGAGGCCCGCGTCGTTCGCGAGAGCCTTGGGTCGATCAAGCGTGCCGGTGCCGACATGATCCTGACTTATTTCGCGATGGATCTGGCCCTGCAGGGAATTTAAGGGATAGTTGCAAGCTGCAAGCATCAAGCTAGTTTTATCTGATAGCTTGCAGCTGCTTCATCCCACACAAGGAGCCCCCTCATGCCAGACGCTCGACTCGAACGAATCTTGATCACCAACGACGACGGGATCGACGCACCAGGCCTTGCAGTGCTGGAAGCGGTGGCCCGTGAGTTGGCGGACGAAGTGTGGGTCGTGGCGCCTGACCATGACCAGAGCGGTATATCCACGGCAATCAGTATTCACCACCCCTTGCGCGTCACAAAACGTGGCGAGCGGCGTTTTTCGGTTTCAGGAACACCGGCAGACTGTGTCGCGATGGCCTTGCAGCAGTTGTTGGATAAACCCCCGCAGCTGTTGCTCTCCGGCATCAACAAAGGGGCCAACCTTGGGGTTGAAACCCTGTTTTCAGGAACCGTGGGTGCTGCCATGACGGGCTTGTTGATGGGCGTTCCATCCATCGCCTTGAGCCAGTACTTTACCCGCCGCAGCTCGGTACGCTGGGAAACGGCCCGTGCACTGGCCCCTGGTGTTATCCGGCAACTATTGGGCAAGGGCTGGGAGCAGTCGGCGTGCCTGAACATCAACTTCCCTGACGTGCCTGCCGATGAGGCCGGCCCGATCCAGATCACCCGCCAGGGCGCCGGTCGCATGGACGGGGTGGAAGCCATCGAGCGTACCGACTTTCGCGAAGCCAAGTATTACTGGCTCAGCATCACTCGCCACCAGCACCCGGAAGCGCTGGATACCGAAACCCGCGTGGTCACCCAGGGTGGTATTTCAGTGACACCACTGGAGTTTGATCGCACCGCCATCGCCTTGCGCGAGCATCTGCGTACGGCGGTTCAAGTCGTCTAAGCCCAGTGCGCCGGGTCATCGACGATGGCCTGGTGTCTTTCAAGCACTTTGGGTATCTCCTCTTTCAAAAACTCGACCCAGGTCTTGACCTTGGCATCCAGAAATCGCCGGGAAGGGTAGAGTGCATAGATGTTTTTTTCATGCAGCCGATAATGCGGCAGCAGGCGCACCAGTGAGCCGCGCTGGTAAGAACCCACCGCCACATAATCAGGCAGCAGGCAGATTCCAAGCCCGGCCTCGGCGGCCTTCGCCATGGCCTCGGCCACGTTGACCTGAAATACGTTACCAGGGCGGATGACTTGCTCGCCCTCATCATCACGAAAGGTCCAGCTGTCGGTAAACAATGGGTCAACCAGATGCAGGCAGCGGTGTTGGTGCAGATCCTCAGGAACCTTCGGGATGTTCCGACCCTCGAGGTAGGAAGGCGCAGCACTGATGACACTGAAGATGCTGCCCAGCGGTTGGCCGATCAATTCCGAGTCCGGCAGGTGGGCCGACAGGGTAATCACCAGATCATGGCCCTCCTCAAGCAGATCGGGCTGGCGTTGTGACAGTGTGAGATCGACATGGACTTGCGGATACAGCTCCGTGTAACGGGCTACCAGCGGTGCCAGTAGCTGGATCCCCAAGCCTGTAGTTGATTGCACACGCAAATGGCCACGGGGGATCAAGTGCGCCCCCGCTGCTTCAGCATTTGCATCTTCAATCTCGCCCAGTATCAACCGGCAGCGTTCCAGGTAACGCGCACCCACTTCGGTCAAGGCCAGGCGCCGTGTGCTGCGCTGCAGCAACCGTGCTTGCAGCGAGGACTCAAGCTCTGACAGCAACCGTGAGGTTTGCGCCGTTGAATAACCCAGAGCCTGCGCCGCAGCGGTAAAGCTGCCGGTTTCGACTACGCGGACAAACACCCGCATCGCCTGAAAAATATCCATTCTGATTATTACCCCACACGTAAGCGTGCTTTCTTGTGGCGGCAATAATTACACAGTCCAGGAAGCTGTGCCGTCCTGGCGTGGAGATTCGATGAAAACGGCACAGACACATTGTTATTTTGCCTTTATTTTTTGTGAGGCAATTCTCATTAGAAAATAGGGTGCATCCTATTTTTAATAAAGATGTTGGATATCATTTTCTAATTACTTGCTTTTGTTGTTCTATGTGCTTGATTTATAAAGATGCGAATTTTTCTAGGAATTGCCTGTCAAACACATTGCGTCATCATGTGATCGATACGCCCTCAGTAGCCAGCTTGACTAAGCTTTATTTACAAGGTGCATTCATTTGACTATTCATCAGTACCCACAAGGACGTAAAGTCGACGCTGAGATCGATTTTTTTGACTTGATCCATTCTTTTTGGCGACAAAAAAAACTGATTGGCGGCACCGTAGTCATTGCCGGATTGATGGCACTTGGCTATGTGTCGTTTGCGCAACAGGTCTATCAAACCAGCAGCCTGCTGCGCCCTGCAGCTATCAATGAGCTTGATGCCCTTAACCGCTCCCAGGTTTATACCCTGCCTGCTGCTGATGCCTTGCTTAAAGTTGGCCTGGCACTTGAGTCTTATGAAAACCGGTTGAGTTTTTTTCGCGACCACCAGGACTTGTTCAAACCTTTGGTTCAACCTGGCAGAAGTCTGGAGCAAAGCTTCGAAGTGTTTAACCGGGATGCATTCAATCTGGTTCAGCCTGCGCCCAATAAGGCCAGTTCAGATAATCCTTATCTCAAGCTGGAGCTAACATACCCGGCCTCCCTTGATGGGGTTGCGATTCTCAATGGTTTTGTTGACTACGCGATCACCAAGCAGCGCGAGCAAATCAGTGCCGACCTCAAGGTTATTATTGGTAACCGGCTCAGAGAGCTGGACGCCCAGATAAATGCCGCACGCTCAAGCTATACATCTGATAAAGAAGAAAAAATTGCCACATTCCTTGAAACTGACAGCCTCCAAAAGGCGCAGTTGGAGGATGAGCTGAAGGCCTTGCGCCTGCAGCTGAAAATCGAGCGGGAAGCGCGCATACAGCAGCTTGACGAAGCTATCGCCATTGCCAAATCCCTGGGTATTACCCGTCCGACCACACCGTCGGCGATGGCTGATGCGGCGCAGGGCTCATCGGCCAGGCTGGTGCGCACCGAAATCACTTCGCAAAGTATCCCCTTGTACTTTATGGGGTCCCAGGCCTTGGAGGCCGAGCGTGCAGCCTTGCTCAAGCGAACCACGGACGATTTTACCGATAACCGTATCTCGCAGATCCGCAAAAAGATTCAATTGCTTGAGGTCAATCGCCAGGTCGAAATGCTTGGTAAACGCTCAAATGAGGATGTATTCCTCAATGACATCGAGCCCTTGCGTGCCGAAGCCGTGCGCCTTGGCCGCCTGAACACGGATATGAGCCAGCTTGGGTTGGTCAGTATTGATCGCAAGGCACAGATGCCGACTGATCCGATCAAGCCGAAAAAGGCCCTGATAGTCGCTCTGGCACTGGTTCTGGGCCTGTTGGCGGGGCTGACGATTGCGACCGTGCGCTTCCTGCTCCAGCGGCGCAAGCAAGGCATCAGGCCAGAACAGCCACCGATTTGATCTGCGCCCATAGTAATTGCCCGGGGTGCAGGCCCAATTGGTCCCGGGAGTAACGGGTTATCCGGGCGAGCAGGGGAGTGCCGTCGGCATCCAGGCGTATCAGCACATGAGCCTGGTTGTCGGCGGCCGTTTCGCTGACCACCCTTGCATGCAAGCTATTAAGGATGCTGCTGTGCTCCGACGGGGCCAGGGTCAGGCTGATATCCCGGGCTTGCACTTTGACGCGCAACGGCTGGCCGATGGCCATTGAGGCATGGGCAACCCTCAGCTGCTGGGCGCTGCCGGGCAGGTGCAGAGTCAACAGCTGGTAGTTTAGGTTGTAATCGCTGACCCGGCCCTCAATCACCACTGCGGCATCATTCCCGCGCGCCAGTGGCAGGTCGAGCCTGGCAAGGGTTTCACTGACAGGGCCGCTGGCCAGTACCTTACCCTCGCTGAGCAACACAATATGATCGGCCAGGCGCGCAACTTCGTCCAGAGAATGACTGACGTAGAGCACGGGGATATCCAGTTCGGCGTGCAGGCGCTCAAGGTAGGGCAGTATTTCGCCTTTGCGCTGGTTGTCCAGTGCGGCCAGGGGCTCGTCCATCAACAGCAGTTGCGGGCTGGTGAGCAAGGCCCGGGCGATACCGACCCGCTGGCGTTCGCCGCCGGACAAGTTGTGCGGCGCCCGTGTCAACAGGTGGGTGATGCCCAGTAGTTCGGTGGCATGGGCAAGATCCACTCGACGTTCCTGATGGGCAATGCGCTTGAGGCCGAATTCAAGATTGGCCCGCACCGACAGGTGGGGGAACAGGCTCGCTTCTTGAAAGATATAGCCCAGCGCCCGCTGGTGCACCGGTACGAAGTGATTGCGCTGGCTGTCTTGCCAGATGTGATCATTGACCTGTACATAGGCCTGGCTGGCCCGTTCGAGACCGGCGATACAGCGCAGACAGGTGGTCTTGCCCGAGCCGGAGTGACCGTAGAGGGCGGTGACCCCCTTGCCCGGCAGTTGCAGGTCCAGGTCGAGAGCAAAACCGGGGTAGCGGTGCTGCAACCGAAGGTTGATCTGCGACGTCATCTTCAGCTCCAGCTGGTTTGGGATTTGCGGCTTGAATACAACGCCAGCAGCACCAGAAAGGAAAACACCACCATTGCTCCCGCCAACCAGTGTGCCTGAGCATATTCCAGCGCTTCGACATGGTCGTAGATCTGCACCGACACCACACGGGTTTTTTCCGGGATATTGCCGCCGATCATCAGTACCACGCCAAACTCACCGACCGTATGGGCAAACCCTAAAATAGAGGCCGTTATAAAGCCGGGTCGGGCCAGAGGTACAATGACGCTGAAGAAGGTATCCCACGGGTTGGCCCGCAGAGTCGCGGCGACTTCAAGCGGTCTGGGGCCAATGGCCGTAAATGCATTCTGCAAAGGCTGCACGACAAAGGGCATGGAGTAGATCACCGAACCGATCACCAGCCCGGCGAAACTGAAAGTCAGTGTGCCCAGACCCAGGTACTGGGTGAGCTGGCCAACATAACCATTGGGCCCCATCGCCAGCAGCAGATAGAAACCTATGACAGTGGGCGGTAAAACCAGTGGCAGGGCCACAATCGCCCCGATGGGGCCGCGCAACCGCGAGCGGGTGTGCGCTAACCACAGGGCGATGGGAGTGCCGACCAGCAACAAAATTAGGGTGGTCAGCGACGCCAGTTGCAGAGTCAGCCAGATGGCTGCGAAGTCAGCACTCGTGAGCGGCATTTACAGGTGGTAACCATAGGATTTGATAATGGCGGTGGCCTTAGGACCTTTAAGGTAGTCGGCAAGGGCCTTGGCAGCAGGGTTGTTTTCGCCTTTTTTGAGGATAACGGCATCTTGCCGGATCGGGTCGTGCATCGCCTCGGGCACAATCCAGGCCGAACCGTCGCTGACTTTGCCGTTTTTGTAGATCTGTGACAGGGCGACAAAGCCCAGCTCGGCATTGCCCGTGGAAACGAACTGGTAGGCCTGGGTAATGTTCTGGCCTTCAACGATCTTGTTCTTGACCTTGTCAGTCAGGTCCAGTTTGGCCAGCACTTGCGTTGCTGCCAGGCCGTAGGGCGCGGCTTTGGGGTTGGCGATCGACAGATGCGTGTACTGATTGGCCAGCAGCGCTTTGTCGGTGCCATCGATATAACCCTCTTTGGCTGACCACAGCGCCAGGGTGCCAATGGCGTAGGTGAAGCGTGAACCGGGAACGGTATCGCCTTCTTTTTCAAGTCTCTCGGGGGTGGTGTCATCTGCGGCCAGAAACACTTCGAATGGTGCACCGTTCTTGATCTGGGTATAGAACTGGCCTGTTGCGCCATAGGCCGCTATCAACTTGTGCCCGGTGTCTTTTTCAAAGTCGCTGGCAATGGCCTGGATTGGCGCCGTGAAGTTGGCTGCCACGGCAACCTGCACTTCATCGGCCTGGACCGAAGTGAATGCGGTACATCCGATCAGAACAGCCAGCGCGGCAGGGATAAAGGGGCGGGCACGAACATTCATGGCAAAACTCCGTTTTTATTAGGCCGTGTCAGGCGTTGGCAAGATATCCGCTATATAGAAATATTTACAGCGCTTTGTCAGCGTGCGTGCGAGGAAAGGGGGGAAGTGAAGCAGGTAACTGCGGCTCAGCCTGCCTGACGCAGGGTGATATTGATCCGCTGTTCGCCCAACAGTGAGTGATGCCCGGGCTTGATGGGCATTACTCCGTGATACCGCAGGCGGTCAACGCCGCCCCAGACCATGATGTCGCCGTGAAACAATGCTATTCGTTGAGTCGGGTCACTTCGTTCGAAACCGCCAAACTGAAAAATCGCCGGCAGCCCCAGAGAAATGGAAACAATCGGTGCGGTATGGCAGCGCTCGTTTTTATCCTGATGCAGCGACATTTTTGCGCCTGGCGCATAGGCATTGATCAAGCAGGAATCAGGGACAAAACCGCTAAAGCCTGCGCTGCTGGCCGCCGCTGCAGCCAGCGCCAGGAAGACGCCGGGCATGGCTGGCCAGGGTCGGGCACTTAGCGGATCGAGCGGACTGTAATGGTAACCATCGCGGTCAGTGGTCCAGCCCAGAGCACCGCAACTGCTCAGTCGAGCGGACATGGTGTAGCCACCGGGCGTCTGCATCTGGCGCAAGGGTGCCTGCAGCAGAACGCTATCAAGGGCTGCCAGCAGCTCCTTGGCCTTGGGCAAGGCAAACCCGCGAAGCGCAAACGCCTGGTCGCTGATACGCTCGACACGGGCGGGCTGCTGCAGGTCCTGCTCGGCAAACAAGTCCACGGCTTAAAGTGCCTTGCTTGCCTTGATGTCGGTAATTACTTCGTCAGCATCGCCATGGATCTTTTCAAGTGCTGCGCGAGCTTCTTGTTCCGATCCCGACTGGAGCTGGGCAAACTCGAAACGACGCTCGCCGTTGAGCTTGTACTTGATCACGTACTTGGTGGTTTGCACGGTAATTCCTGCTTTGGGTTTAGCGAAGTTTGGAGCTTGAGCGACGCACGATTTTAATGGTCGGCTTGAAGCTTGGCTTGCGGGTTACGCTGATGGCACGGCTGGTCACGGTATCGATGGTGATGTTCCAGAAACCGGTGCTCGGCGCGGTGATGCGGGCCGGGAAGTCCTTGAAGGCGCCGCCATGGTAGGAGTGGCGGCCACCATTTTTAAAACTGCGGAAGTGCGCATCGCTCATCAGGCGGATGTTGCAAGGCTGGGAGCACTCGATGACGACGATGTCGTCTTCGTTGAGGTGCTCGCGCTGGTGAATAAATTTCATGGTGTCTCCAAAAACGTGAATCTGCTGAATAATCAGCACGATAGCATGTGCTTCAGCCCTATCAGGGGGCTAAAGCCGAGTATTATGCCGTGATGCGGGTGAGTTTGACGTAAAACGTGGATAATCCGCCACTATTGAGTATTTATTCACTATGGCCCGGGAGAAATTCCGCATATCCATTGTCGTAGTGTCTTTAACGGAGAATGTCTATGAAGTGGGGCGTATTAGCGGCGTTGCTGGCCTTGGGTGGCTGTGCATCCGTTACCGATATTGAGCAGACGCTGCCCACCATGAGTGTGATTTCGGGCAAGAAGCCCGACGCCTATGCTCAATGTGTGGTGCAACAACTGTCCAGCACACGCAGGGCACCTCAGATTGAACCGCATAAAGACGGTTTCCGGATCATCGTCCCGCAAAAGCTGACCTCCAATCCAACGGCGGTCATTGATATTGAAGAGCGCTCCGGCGGCAGCAGCATCAAGGTGTACGAAAGCATGTCCAATGTGCCGGTGCGCCCGGGCGATATTCGCAAAGCCGCCACACATTGCATTTCCGGTGACTGACGCCTCAGCTCAGTCAAATGGCGGCAACACCCCGACCTGACGTTTGCCTTGCGCGACGTCAGGTTTTTTTTCGTCCCGATTTGGCGATCGGATCCAAAGCCATGTTGTGACCGTGTAGGAATTCTCCTAGGATCTATAGGCTTATATTTTATAGGCCTAAGCATATAACAATAATGGAGCTGGTCATGATTCCACTCAAGCGAACGCTATTGAGCAGCCTCATGCTGCTCGCCGTGAGCAATACCCAGGCACAACCGACCCCCAACATCTACCTGCAGGGCGGTGCCCAACCGGGTGCCACGGCCTGCGTGGCGTGCCACGGTGCGGATGGCATGGGGCTGGCACCTGCCGGGTTTCCGCGATTAGCCGGTCTTTCTGCCGATTACCTGAGCAAGCAACTGCACGACTTTCAAAGTGGCAAACGGGTCAGCCCGGTGATGCAACCCCTGGCCAAGGCCCTGAGCGACCAGGAAATTGCCGCGGTCACCGCCAGCATTGCCGCCATGCCGGCCCCTGCGGTGCCTGCCATCAACCGCAGCACCATGCCTTCAGGCCCTGGAGAAAAGTTGGCCTTGCGCGGCGCCTGGGAGCGTCAGATACCCGAGTGCGTCAGCTGTCATGGTCCGGGTGGGGTGGGGGTGGGAAGTGCCTTCCCGCCCCTGGCCAATCAACCGGCGCTGTACCTGACGGCGCAGCTCAATGCCTGGCGCGATGGCACCCGGCGCAACGATCCCAATGACCTGATGGGTCATATCGCCAAGGCCATGAGCGAAGACGAAATCAAGGCGGTTGCCGACTATTTCAGCACTGTAGGGCACAAGGAGGTCAAACCATGAAACGTCTGATATCAACCTGTGCGGCATCCTTCCTCTTTGGCAGCGCGGTCCATGCAGCGCCCATTGCGATGGAAGACCAGTCGCAGATCAAGGTGCCTGCACCTGCCGATAACATCACCTACTTTCAGCCGCCGCAACAAAGCGATTTGCCCGACAACGCCTACGGCAAAATGGTGATGGACGGCTATGCCCTGTTTGTTGATACCAAACGCCAGGCCCCGAAGTTTGTCGGCAATGGCCTTAACTGTACGAACTGCCATCTTGATCAGGGTCGTCTGGCCAACTCAGCCCCGCTGTGGGGGGCGTATCCCATGTACCCGGCGTACCGCAAGAAAAACGACAAGGTCAATACCTTTGCCGAACGCCTGCAGGGCTGCTTTCAGTTCAGCATGAATGGCGGTACGCCACCGGCTGCCGATAGCCGCGAGATCACGGCGCTCTCAACCTATGCCTATTGGTTGTCGACCAAGGCTCCTACGGGGGTTGAGTTGCCGGGACGAGGGTATCCCGATGTGCCCGAGCCCAAGGCTGGGTACAACTTGAGCCGTGGTGCTGCGCTGTACAAGGACCAATGTGCCGTCTGTCATGGTGACAACGGGCAGGGGCAAAAGGTGGGGGAGGACTATGTGATGCCGCCATTGTGGGGCAAGGATTCCTACAACTGGGGAGCCGGCATGCACCGGATCAATACCGCGGCATCGTTTATCAAGCACAACATGCCACTGGGCAAGGCCAACAGCTTGAGTGACGAGCAGGCCTGGGATGTGGCGGCGTACATCAACACCCACGAACGGCCACAGGACCCTCGGCTGGTCGAAGGTTCAGTGGAAAAAACCCGGTTGAAGTTCCATGCCAATGACGGCGTCAACGTTTATGGGCAAACCGTGAATGGCGTTTTGGTCGGCCAGGGCACCCGGTAATTGCAGTTACCGCTAAAGTCATGCGCTTTAGCGGTATCCCTTACTTGCAGGCCACTACGACAGTGCGGCTTTTAAAATTACCTACATCTGCGCCCAGGGTTTTCTCGCTTTGCGCAAGCGCAGGCGAACCATCCGTGGCAATGATGGTATAGCCAGTACCGGCACATGAGGCCTCGGCTTTCTCATAGCACTTGGCCCAGGACATGGCCTCGCCAGAACAGTCTATGCTCAACCCTTGTTTGCCATCGGCCAGGTAAGTGCTGGATGCCGTCGCGCACCCACCCAGAGTCACCAATGCGAGCAGTGTCAGAACTTTCTTCATCCGGGTAACCATCACATAAGTGGAGTTGCTGTTATTTTTTGCTGCGTCGGGCTGCTGGCTCAGGTTGGTCCTGAAATACCGAGGCGACTTCTGCTGCGGCCTGTTGCGAGCTGAATGGTCCGGCAACGTTTTCACCCGAGGCAGCAAACACGCACCATTGGCCCGATTCATCGGGTTTGATCTCATAACCGTTAACGCTGATTGTTGCTGACATCGAAAAGCTGCCTGATTGGCTGGATTAATGGCGTGATAATAGCGCAAGGGCATCACGGGTAGTGGTAAACACGATGGGCGCCAATCAAATTCAATCGCAAAGGAACTAACGGGCTAAATATTTATCTAGGTTGGCATCAGTTTGCTATCGAGAAGCATTGTAACGTCGATGCTGCCTGATTAGACTGCGCCAAATTTGGAACGTACAGCCCTTTAAAGGACTCATATGATCAAGAAATGCTTGTTCCCAGCAGCCGGTTACGGCACTCGCTTTTTGCCAGCGACCAAGGCCATGCCAAAAGAAATGCTGCCGGTGGTGAACAAGCCACTGATCCAGTACGGGGTTGAAGAAGCACTGGACGCTGGCTTGACTGAAATTTCCATCGTGACGGGCCGCGGCAAGCGCGCCCTGGAAGACCACTTTGACATCAGCTACGAGCTGGAAAACCAGATCAAGGGTACTGATAAAGAGAAGTACCTGGTCGGTATCCGCCGCCTGCTGAGCGAGTGCTCGTTCTCGTACACCCGTCAAACCGAAATGAAGGGCCTGGGCCACGCAATTCTGACTGGCCGCCCGCTGATCGGCGACGAACCCTTTGCCGTGGTTCTGGCAGACGACCTGTGCGTCAACCTGGAAGGCGACGGCGTCCTGACGCAAATGGTCAAGCTGTACAATCAGTACCGCTGCACCATCATCGCGATCCAGGAAGTTGATCCGGCAGAAACCAACAAGTACGGCGTGATCGCTGGCGACCTGATTGGTGACGACCTCTACCGCGTGCGCAACATGGTTGAAAAACCTGCTCCGGAAGATGCACCTTCCAACCTGGCCATCATCGGCCGTTACATCCTGACTCCGGATATCTTCGATCTGATCAAACAGACCGAACCGGGCAAAGGCGGTGAAATCCAGATCACCGACGCGCTGATGAAGCAGGCGCAAAACGGTTGCGTGATTGCTTACAAGTTCAAGGGCAAGCGCTTTGACTGCGGTGGCGCCGAAGGCTACATCGAAGCAACCAACTTCTGCTTCGAAAACTTCTACAAAACCGGCAAAGCTTACTGATAGCGGCCCGTTGTAGATCGCTTCAAGAGAAAGCCACCCTCGGGTGGCTTTTTCGTTTTTTTGCTGTCGGCAACTTCCAGCGCTGGTCAATCGCGCAGGAGCGATTATGCTGATGGCCTGCCTAGGAGAGAGAAATGGCCTACGAATTTGATCTATTTGTCATTGGTGCGGGTTCTGGTGGCGTGCGTGCTGCACGTTTTGCCGCAGGTTTTGGCGCAAAAGTGGCTGTAGCAGAAAGCCGCTATCTGGGCGGTACCTGCGTGAACGTTGGCTGCGTGCCCAAAAAGCTGCTGGTGTACGGCGCGCACTTTGCTGAAGACTTCGAGCAAGCCTCGGGGTTTGGCTGGAGCCTGGGTGAGGCCGACTTTGACTGGGCGACCCTGATCGCCAACAAAGACCGCGAGATCAATCGTCTCAACGGTATTTATCGCAACTTGCTGGTCAACAGCGGTGTGACCCTGATCGAAGGTCACGCGAAAATAACCGGCCCCAATGAAGTTGAAATCAACGGTCAGCGTCATACCGCCAAACATATCCTGATCGCCACCGGCGGCTGGCCGCAGATTCCCGACATCCCGGGCCATGAACATGCAATCAGTTCCAACGAGGCATTCTTCCTCAAAGAGCTGCCCAAGCGTGTGCTGGTGGTGGGCGGTGGCTATATCGCCGTCGAGTTTGCGGGGATTTTCCACGGTTTGGGTGCGAAAACGTCCTTACTCTATCGTGGCGAGATGTTCCTGCGCGGTTTTGATGGTGCAGTGCGCAAGCACTTGCACGAAGAACTGATCAAGCGCGGCATGGACGTACAGTTCAATGCCGATATCGAGCGGATCGACAAGCAGGCCGATGGCAGCCTCAAAGCCACACTCAAGGACGGTCGCGAGCTGATCGCCGATTGTGTGTTCTACGCCACGGGCCGTCGGCCGATGCTCGATAACCTGGGCCTGGAGAACACCGGGGTCAAACTCGACAAGCGCGGTTTTGTCGAAGTGGATGATCTGTACCAGAGTGCCGAGCCATCGATCCTGGCCATTGGCGATGTGATCGGTCGCGTGCAGTTGACGCCCGTGGCGCTGGCCGAAGGCATGGCCGTGGCGCGCCGCCTGTTCAAGCCCGAGCAATATCGGCCGGTGGATTACCAAATGATCCCGACGGCTGTGTTCAGCCTGCCTAACATCGGCACGGTGGGTTTGAGCGAAGAACAGGCCATTGAGGCGGGACACAAGGTGCAGATTTTCGAAAGCAGCTTTCGCCCGATGAAACTGACACTCACCGAGTGCCAGGAGCGTACGTTGATGAAGCTGGTGGTGGATGCCGACACCGACAAGGTGCTCGGTTGCCATATGGTCGGGCCGGAGGCGGGGGAGATCGTGCAGGGACTGGCGATTGCCTTGAAGGCCGGGGCGACCAAACAGCACTTTGACGAAACCATCGGCGTACACCCGACGGCTGCTGAAGAGTTTGTGACCATGCGCACGCCGGTAAAACGCTGATTTTCACTGTGGGAGCGGTCTTGCTCGCGATGCAGACGGCGCGGTCTATCTGTTAAACCGCGTCGCTCCGATCGCGAGCAAGCCCGCTCCCACACTGATTTGCCAATTACCTGAAATCGGCATACGGAATCAACGGTTGCACCGGCATCGGCAAGTTGCCCTGCCACACGTCGAAGGTATAACGCAGGTAGAGCATCGCCCGGCTCGGGGCATAGTCATCGCTGTGTTGATAGAGCACTCCGCCGCCCAGTACCAGATGATCCGACAGCCTGCGCTCTACCAGCCCCTGTACGCGGTAACCGATGCCAGTGCTGCTGCCGCCCGAGGTCTGCCCCAGACCGTCGGCAAGCTGGTAGCCAGCATCATCGAGCCGCTGCAGCAGTTTGCTGTTCAGTCCGTCCAGCGGGTAAAGGTCATTGGCATCGGTTTTCGCATACGACCAGCTCACCGAGCTTTCCAATGCCACCGACCAGTTGGCGGTACGGAAGGCGTAGTTCAGCGGCACACCAATCGAATAGTACTTCTGCGGGCTGTAGTAACCGCCCTGGCCGAGAGTGTATTCACTCGAGTCCTTGTCATACCCCCAATACATCAGTGTCAGACCGGTGCGCAAACGTTCGTCGGCGCGCTCCACCAGACGGTAGTAATAACCGGCCATGGCCGTGCTCTTGTGGTTGTCTTCGACGTTTTTGCCGCGCAACCAGTGCTGGCCGAAACTGGCCCATACACCGTCTACGCCCCCTTCGTCGTGGCTCAGGCTCAAGGTCACACCGTTGGACGTGACGCCGCCCCAGGTGACACCGGTGTTGGGATCGGTAGCCCCGGCATAGGACAGGATCGAGTTGCTCAGGGGGCGACGTGAACCGGTCAGGGTCCAGCCCAGTGAGCCGATCTTGCTGCTGTAGGCCACGCCGCCCAGCCAGTTGGGTACCTTGAAGTTATCCGGTGTACGACCGATATCGATGTTCCACACCTCGTTTTTCCAGCCCGCCGCCATCATCGTGCCGTTGACCGATTGCGAGCGGTCATCGCAGCCAGAGAAGTCAGGGCCATTGGTACCCTTGCGATTGACCTCCACAGCACAGGTGCCGTAGTTCTCGCGCACGAGTCCGTCCGGGTCGGCATCGAATTTTCCTGCATCCATATTCAACTGTTCTGCGCGCAGAAAACCGCTGCCATCGGCCACCGGCAGGTCCAGTTGCAGGATGGTGGTTCGGGTGTCGGTGTCCGAAGTGCCGGCGGAAGCATCGTCCGAACGCCAGCCATAGTCGGTATACAGATGAACTGTCGGATTTTGCCGCTGGTAGAGTTCGTCCACATCACTGCGCAAGCTACGGGCCAGCCACTCGTCATCGTCCTTTTCACGACTGGCCATGGTCATGGCGCGATTGTCCCGGGGGGTGCCTTGCTCAGGGGTAATCAGCCCTGCGGCGGCCATGCTTTTGGCATAGTAGTCCAGTGCCTTTTGCGGTTCCCTGGCCGACATCAGCCGCGCCGCGTCGCGATACATCAGCGGGTCAGCCTGCGGTGATTGCAACAATTGGGCATAGATGGCCTGGGCCTTTTCAGGCTCACCCACGGCGGCCCAGGCATTGGCTACCCGACGTTGCTGTGAAGGGGTCAATGGCGTGCCGGGGGCAGGGGTAAGCTGTGTCAGTTGCTGACGAGCCGAAGGCAGCTGTTTGCTGGCAATCAGGGTTTCGATCTGGCCCAGGCGCGCATCAATGTTGCCCGGTTCTTTTTTCAGCACCTGGCTGTAGAGGTTTTGCGCCTGTTCATAGTCACCACGCTCCTGGGCCCAGCCAGCGATGGTCATCAGATCGTCGTTGTCCGAGTTCTGCATCAACAGGGCAATGGCTTGCGGCTCTTGCCCGGCGGCGCGCAGACTTTCAGCCCGGGCCACCAGTACATTGCGTTGCAGCCGCGTATCAAGCTCACGCATGGAGTCGCTCCATTGCGCCTTGGGCAGTTGTTCCAGAACGCTCAAGGCACTGGCATCGCGCTCGGTACTTGATAGGTACAACGCGTAGGCATAAAGCGCTTCAGGGTTGCGACCCTGACGAGTCATCAGCTGTTTGAAGCTGTCATCAGCGGCGCCCGGCTGGTTGATTTCGCGCTGGGCGTTGGCCAGACGATAAGTGACCCAAGGCTCATCGGGGCTGAGGTTACGGATTTTGCTGAGCAAGGCGACCACTTGCGGCCAGTCCTTGCGCTCGGTAGCGGCATCGGCCTGACGGTTCAGTTCGTCAAGTTCGATGCTCTGGCGCAGGCTGGCAAATTCCTTCTGGCTGGCCGGCGGCAGGCGATCAAGGAAAGCCTTGGCCTTTTGCGGGTCTTGCGCGCTGTACAGACGCATCAGCCCACGTACCGCACTGCCATTGCCGGGCTCAAGACGACGGGCCTGCAACAGCAAGGCTTCGGCCTGGATATCGTCGTGCTCGGCCTGGGCCACGCTGGCCAGGCCTATGAGTGGGTCGGCATCGCCGGGCTTGGCCTTGCGTGCCTGGGTAAAGGCCGTGCGCGCCGCTGCCGGGTTATTTTGTTCAAGGGCCTTGTCGCCCTGACTGAGCAGCATGCGGTAGCGGCTGGCGTCCATCAGGTCTTGCCACTTGCTGATATTGGATGTGTCCTGTTCTTTGCTGCGAGCGGTGGCAAAGTTGCTGTTGGCTTCGGCATAGCGGCCCTGGCGAAACTGCGCCATGCCCAGGGCACCGTAAAGGGTCGGGTCGTCGGGGTATTGTTTTAGAGCGCGGCGCAGCAGGCCTTCGGCGGCTGCCGGGCTGCGCGACTGGTCGATCATTTGCTTGCCCTGGGCGCCGGCGGTCCATGCCGGGTCATTCAGCAGGCTTTGCTGCTTTTGCAGGTTTTTATTGGCCTCGCCAATCAGCGGCGAATTTGGATAGCGCGCAATAAAGCCCTGCCAGGCCTGTGCCGATGTGCGATCCACCGGCAATGTGCTGAGGTAGGTGTATTCACGCTCAGCCGCAGCATTACTGGCGACCGGGTCTTTGGCCAGTTGCTGCAGGACGATCAGGGCTTCTGGCGCACGGTCTTCGCGGAACAACAGGTCGGCCAGGGTCTGACGCAGGCCGGGGTTGCCCGGGTACTGTTTGTCCAGGCTGCGCAGTTGCTCGATGACCTGTGCACGCTGGCCCTGGATATTGCTGCGGATGCGCAGGTATTCCAGTGCCGTGGCAAAATCCGGCGGGGCATTGCCAAACAGTCGCTCGAAAATCGCCACGGCTTCTTCAGGACGACCGGCCGCAGCAAACAGGCGCGCCTGTTGCAGGTCTTTCTGGCTTTGTGGGTCTTGCAGCTTCATCAGGCTCTGGGCCTGACGCAGTGCCGCCGAATCAGGGGCAACATTTTGCAACTGGGCCAGACGCTGCCTGGCCAGCTCCGGGTTTTTCTCCAGCAATGCCTGGCGTATCGACGCCACCAACGCTTGCGGGTTGTTGGGTGAGATCAATTGCAGCCGTGCCAGCGAGTCACGCACCAGGTCTTCGCGGTACATGGCTTCGCCGATCCGAACCTGCTCCAGCAGCCATTGTTGCTGCTCCTGCACCGTGCTCGGCTGTGCAATGGCTGCAGTGGACAACCCACCGAGCAGGAACGCCCACGTTGTTATTTTTGGCATGTTTTGATCCACGAAGGTAAAAGCTGCCCATCCTTGTCAAAGCGATAGCGTTGTTCATCCCAGCCCTGGCCGAACAGCAGCAGTGACTGGTTGTAATAGGCATCGGCCGCAGGCGGCTGTTGCTTGATCCGTTCCTGTTGAACAGCCAGCGCGGGGGAGTCCAGGCTGGACAGTAACGGCAGCATGGCGGCGGAAAACCCTACCGGCCCCGTGCCGGTGTATTTGCCGGTAACGGCATTGACGCTTTCTGGCACATAGCTCAGGGTTTGGGTGAGGTTGGCCATGGGCGCAAAATGTTGTTGCAGTGGCTGGCGACCGGCCGCGTCCTGGGCCAGCATGCCAACCCACAGGTAGACGCGAATGGCATCGTAGTCCCCCAGCGAACCCTCCTTGCTGTCCGGTGCCCAACCGCCACCGGCTTTCCACTGCAGCCAGTCCGGGGCAAAGCCTTTGGGCGAAGTCTCTATCAGCATGCGTTGCTGGTTGCTCGCCAGTTCGGCCCAGATCGGTGATATACGCGCAAAACGGGCCAACAGTTGCGGTGGCAAATAGCTGGGGTTCAGGCGCCAACCCTTGGGGCTGTCAAAACCCACATCCCCGGGCAACAGCATCAGGCCCAGCCCGGGCAGCTTGCGCAGGCTTTGCGCAGCGCTGCGCCAGAGCATGTTCTGCCCAAGCGCGACATACTCGGGCCACTGCCACAGCCGGCCGGCTTCGAGCAGGCTGTAGGCGATCCACAGATCGGCATCGCTGGCATTGTTGCTGTCCAGGATCTGCCACTTGCCGTTTTTTGCCAGACCCCATTGCCAGGCTGGCAAATGAGCCTCAAGGCTGCCACCGGCGAGGTTATTGCGGGTCCACTCGAGAATCCTCGCAAAACTCTTTTTGTCGTTGCCCAGCAAGGCAAAAAACAACCCGTAGCTTTGACCTTCCGAGGTGGTGATCATTTGCGCCGACGAGCCATCGATAATGCGCCCGTCGCTGCTCATCATGGCCTTCTTGTAACTGTCCCAGGCGGGCCAGTCACAGGATTGCGCACTCGCCACCTGAGGCAATAGCCCCAGGGTCGAGCTCAGGGTAAGTGCCGCCAGTCGCTTCATGGCGTTAGTCATGCTTGTTCAGGCGACGGTTGGCCGCCCAGCTCAAGGCACGCCACAGCAGGAAGGCGCTGAGCAGAACGCTGATCACGGCCAGCACGGTGAGCAGCACCGGGTGCTCGGAGAGCTGGTACCACAGCAACAGGTACCATGGCAGGTTGCCAACAAAGTACTGGTCACCCACCAGTTGGCTGTAAACACCGCTGCTGCGGATCAGTGCCGCGGAGCCCGCTACTGCGTCCAGCTTGCCGCTGTCACCGAGGACTTCGCGCAACAAGTTGTAGTCTGCATCGTCATTGGCCAACATTGCCACGACACTGCGCTGGTTATGGGTCGGGGACTGCATGCCCAGGATAGCTGCAATCGGGGCCTGCGCTGTGACTTCCACCTTGTTGGCTGGCACGTTGCGTGCGTCGGTCGACGGCGTGCGACGAATGTTGGCATCAATACCGGTGGTGCCATGTGGCTGTACCAGCATGTCACGCTGGCGTTGCAGCAATACGCTCAAGTCCGGGTTATCGCGCAGGTCTGGTGCCATTTGTCCCAGTACCAGCAGGTCGGCATCTTCCTTGGAGGCGGATTGCCAGTCATCGGTCAGGCGCAAGCCGAACGCCGGGTAGCCGGAACGCGCAGAAATGCTGGCCACGGTTTCAAGCAGGGTGCTGATTTGTGTCGGTGTGGTGTCTTTGGGTACGACAACGATGGATTCGGACATGTCGGCCATGCGGCTGAACGGGAAACCACTGCGGGCAAAGGCCTTGAGGTCCGGCATGCTGATGTAGTGGTAGTAGCCGGACATATCGATGGTGGAGTCCTCATCGATAATTGCCTGGGTGTTGGCCGGCAGGATGGTCTGGCAGCGATCTTTCTGTGAACTGCCCATGGTGCTGGCAAAGTTGAAGTCGAAACGCAGACGGTTACGGTCGCCAATTTTCAGCGAAGGCACGATCAGTTTGTCATTGACGTTGGCTGAGTCGTTGGACAGCACCGACAGGCGCAGTTCTTCGAGGTTGCTGGTGTCTTTGCGCAGCAATGGCAGGCTGGTGAGGAACTGGTCATTGAGGCTGATATTCAAGCGCGAATCATCATTGGCCGACGGCGCGGTGTAGCGGTACTGGGTGCGTAGCGGAATACCCTGGTTGCGCCACACAAACAGGTCAGGCGGCAGGTTGACGTCCAGGGTAATGGCGCGTGGCACCAGCCCGCTGACTTGCAGTTGTTGCGGGTAACTGACCAGTTCGGCAAAACGCACAGGGCGGTCGGTACGCATCCACGCCGGAGCATCGTAGGGTTTGCGCGGTTGCAGTTCCTGGACCTTGTCGATGGTCACGCGCGAACCGCGCATCAGGTTGCCGCCCAGGGCCAGGGCCTTGGCGGCTGTAGCCAGGTCTTCTTCGTTGCGACCCATGACCAGCAGGATTTTGCTGTAGGGCGCATCCGGGTGATTGATCATTTCGACCACAGGCGCGGTCACGGCCGGGAATTTCTCCAGATCGCTCATAAATGCAGGGCGGTGATCGTTGGTGGCAAACACCACGGTGGGCTGGACGGCATCCTTGTCTTGTACGCCTGGCAGGGTATCGAACACGACCGGGAAATTGGCCCCGCGCCAGTTGGACTGGCTACCGAAGTAGGAAGCCAGAATCGCGGCGGCTTTCTGTTCGCCCAGGGTCGGGTTGGCCGCGAAGACAAACGGCAGTTCCAGCTTGCCGCTGTTGCGCGGGTCGAAAAACGGCAGCGGGAAAAACGCCAGATCGTTTTGCAGGCTCAGCGCCTGTTCCTGCAGGGTAATGCTGCTGCCACGGCTGATATTGACCCACAGGGTGCTGTTGGCCGGGTCTTCGCAGAATTCGGTGTAATGGCCGACAAACTCCAGGCGTACGCGGTTGAAGTCCGAAATCAGTCGCGGATCAAGGGCCATCTTTTGCGTGGTTTTACGCCCCAACTGGTCTTTCTCGATCGGCAGCACGCCCATCAGCACATCGTTGAGGTAAACCCGGATATGGGAAACCGTCGGGATCAGCGAAGGCGAGGGCGTGTATTCCAGCTGCAGGCTGGCGTCGCTGGCAATGCGGTCCCGGCGCATGCCGAATTCCACCTGGTCGGCGCTGTTGATACCCAGCAGCAGGGAGTCACCGGGGCGCCCCAGTTGCTCAAAGGTATAGGTCACCGGCCAGCTTGGCAGTACCTGATCGGTTTGTGCAAATGCAGGTTTTGGCAGCGTTTCGGCCACTGGTGAGCTCCCCGGCAAAGGCAGGGGGGCCGACATCAGCTGTGAGGCGAAGGTCATCAGCGCTAGGCTGGCGAAAATGGTTTTTTTGGTTATACGACTCATGATCTGCTCACTGGCCGGGAAATAAGAGGGGTGGAGGTGGGCATGCGCGGCAAAAAGCTGCCCAGCCACTGAAAGATGTGCAGGAAAGGTTTTGCCAACACGCGGACCCACGCCGGCAGGTATTCATACAGGCGGTAATAACCCTTGATGCCCAGGGCCAGGATCTCCTTGAGACTCTGGATCGGCTTGTCGGCTTCAAAACCGCTGTTGTGATCAAGCCAGGCATCGGCGCGGCCAAAGGTGCATTGCACGAAAGCAATTTTTTCTTCGGCCGGTAACCGGGCAAAGCTGAGACCAATAAAACGTTCGCTGGAACGGGTCAGGGTGCCGGTGAATACAAACTCGCGGTTGCCGCGTTGCAGAATCAGTGACACCGGCGTGCCGACGGGCAATTGCAGAGCCTGGCTTAGTTGCAGGCCGACGCCACCGTCGGAGTAGTCCACCAGCTCACAAGGGTAGCTGTGCCCGTCAGCCAGTTTCACCGCCCCCGGCAAGCGCGCGAGTACCCGGTGGGTGTTGCGCACCTGGCGTACTTCCGCGGCAACTGCAACCGCAGCCCCGATGATCAGCAGGTTGTAGATCACCCACAGGACGCTGACGATCACCGTGAAGATTTCATCCCTGGGACCATAGAACAGGCGCCAGACGGCAAAGCCCAGGCCGAGGATGTTCAACACCGACAAAATCAGATAGGGCTTGGCGGTCTGCCAGTCGAACTGGTTTTCCTCCATCATGCCGCCCTTGGCCGTGACGTTGAATTTGCCCCGTGACGGGCTGAACAAGGCCACCGTGGTCGGCCGTGCGATGTACCAGGCCAGCACGGTTTCATACACCTCGCCCCAGAATGTCTGGCGGTAGGCGCCTTGCATCCGCGAGTTGGTCAGGCTGGCGTGGATCATGTGCGGCAGCACGTACAACAGGATCATCGCCGCCGGGGCGTAGATGATGTAAGCGTGGAAGAACAGGAATGCCAGGGGCGCAGTGAGGAACACCAGCCGCGGCAGTCCCACCAGAAAGTGCATCATGGCGTTGGTGTAGCAGATGCGCTGGAAGATCGTCAGGCCCTTGCCCAACAGCGGGTTGTCAGTGCGGAAAATCTGCACCATGCCCCGCGCCCAACGGATGCGCTGGCCGATATGCGCCGACAGGCTTTCGGTCGCCAGCCCCGCCGCCTGCGGAATACGCAGATAGGCCGAGGTCCAGCCATTGCGGTGCAGACGCAAGGCGGTATGGGCATCTTCGGTCACGGTTTCGACAGCAAAACCGCCGATGGAGTCAATTGCGGTACGCCGCAGTATGGCGCAGGAGCCGCAGAAGAACGCGGCGTTCCACATGTCGTTGCCGTCCTGGATCAGTCCGTAGAACAGCTCGCCTTCGTTGGGGCGGTTACGGAAAGTACCCAGGTTGCGCTCGAACGGATCCGGCGAGAGGAAGTGGTGCGGGGTTTGCACCAGCGCCAGTTTCGGATCGCGCAGAAACCAGCCAACCGTCAATTGCAGGAAGGAGCGGGCAGGCATGTGGTCGCAGTCGAAAATCGCCACCAGATCGCCGTCGAGCAATTTCAGGGCATGGTTGAGGTTACCCGCCTTGGCGTGACGGTTGTCGGTGCGGGCGATGTAGTTGATACCCACTTCCTCGGCGAAGGTCTTGAAACTTGGGCGGTTACCGTCATCGAGCAAATGGATGCGCAGCTTGTCTTTCGGCCAGTCGATACCCAGCGCCGCATACACCGTGCCACGGGTAACCGACAATTCTTCGTTGTAGGTGGGAATCAGCAGATCCACTACCGGCCACTGATTGGTGTCTGCCGGCAGCTGTGCCGGTTTGCGATTGAGCGGCCATGAGGTTTGCACATAACCCAGCAACAGGATCAGCCAGGTATAGGTTTCGGCCACCAGCAAGGTCAGGCCGCAGACCAGATCGAAGGTGTCGTTCCAGTTCAGGGTCGAGGTATAGCGCCACCACAGATAACGGCACGACACGATGACCGAGAGCACGATCAGCAATAATGTAGGGAAGCGCCCCGGCATGCGCCGGACCAGCATGGCCAGCATCCACAGCAAGACGACAAACACCAGTTGCGCAAGGAAACCGAACGGTTCGGTAATGCACAGCACAATCAACGCCAGGGCCAGTACGCTCATGGCGATATACAGGCCCTTGCGCAGCGGCCATTGAATGTTGTCCCACCAGTGCGAGCCTTTGGTGACTTGCGGGCTGAGGGTGGTGGGCAAGCGGGCAAAGGCATTGGACAGCAGGTTCCATGGCCGTTGCACGATCATCAGCAAGGCCGAGAAGAAGCTGGCCGTGCGCTGGCGGAAGCGTTGCCGGCCGATCTGGTCCTGGTTGGGCGTTCGCACCAGCAGTAGCCACAGGGTTTGCACCGTGTAGCGCAGCGGGTCACCGATGGTCGAGGGCTTGTCCGCCAGGTGCGGATACAGGCGCCGGTGCTGTTCGCGCAAGGCTTGCCAGCGGGGTGATTCAAGGCGCAGGAAGATCCAGCCCAGCGCTTGAATCAGCGCCAGGGTGAAGGCGGTAAAACGGGTGCAGTTCTGCTCCCGCCGCAATCGTGTATAGGGGAACCAACGCCTGATCATTCAAGCCTCCTGCCACGCAGCAGGCACCAACTGGCCAGGCTGATAATGTCCAGGGCAATCAGGCTGGAGGGCGCATAGCGCCCGGCAGGCTCGCTTCTGGCCAGGGCCTCGGCCATGGCTTCATCGGCATGCAGGTTGACTGGCACCAGTGCATGGGCATAACGCTGTTGCCAGATCAGCAGCAGATCGCGCTGCAACTGGCTGGCGGCATCGAAGCGATTGACCAGAAACAGCGGGGTCTGCGTCAGCTGCGGTTGCAACAGCACATGGCAGGCAGCATCGGCGTTGGTAACCATCATCGAGAGTGCGCAGTGCGGGTTGGTCATATGCCCAGGCAAGCGTTGCGGCAGGTCGAAGAGTATCCAGTCAAACGCGTTCGCCAGCGCAGCCTGGCGCTGGCTCCAGAGCTTTGGCTGTTCAATCAGCAGGGCATCGAGGGCAAAAAGCTCGCTCGGCTTCAATTGGCCATAGGGCAGCACGCACAGGCCTGGCTCTACCACCCAGGCGTGTTCGTGCCAGGGTTGCCGGTCAAGGGTCGCCCGCGCCCAGCCTTCACGTGGGGCAAGGTCCATATTGAAGTGCAGGCCCAGGGAGTTCTCCGGGCACATGTCCACCAGCAGCACTTTCTGCCCCAGCTCATGCAGCGCATGGCCCAGGGCCGCCAGGGTTGAGCTGGTGCCCACGCCACCCCGCACGCCACGCAAACTCATGCTGATCATGGGGTTTGCTCCGTGTCCTTGGCCAGCAACGGGGGCTGCTTGTACTGCGCCTCTAGATAGGCCAGCAACGGCCAGCGCTCAAAGGCCTGCAACAGCTCCATATGTGCCGACACATCGACATATTCCAGGGCATGCAGCTCCATCATGGATTTAAGCCGGGCAATATCATCGGCCCGTTCTTTGCGCGAAAGGATATCGGCGCTTATTTGAACCGCTGTGGGTAAGGCAGCCATCCGCCGTTCTCCTTGATTCGCACATAAGGTTTGCCGTTGTAGTCGAGTACTACGGTCCCTGAGTTTTCCGATACTTTCGCGGTTTTCGGCAGATCGGTGAGCAGCCTGGACCAGTCCACGGTCTGGCCATTGCTCAGCGCCGGATCGGCGTACAGGCGAGCTATGATTTCTGCCACGGCCAGGTAGCTGCTGGGTTCACTGACGTGGATAGGCTGGGTTTGCGCGTTGTCGCCCATATTGATCAGCTTGATACCCACCGGTACATGGGTGATGGAGTCACTGGGGATTTCGCGCATGCCGGCTATCTGCATGCGGTCACCGTGCAGCGCTGCGCCATGCTCAGGGACGATGGCTACCACGACGCGACGGCCACTTTTTTCCAGCTCTTTAAGGAAGGCATTAAGATCGTCGAGAAGGATCTGCGCCCGGCTGCGGTAGTCAGCGGCCTGGGTGCCGCCATCGGACTGCACCTGGCGGTTACCGTCGTGCAGGCTGGTGGTGTTGTAGAACAGCGCCATATTGGGTGAGTCTTCAGTCATGCGGTGCTGCCACCACTTGCTCAGCACATCACGGTCGCGCCAGATCGGCGAGCCATCAAAACCGACATAGGTACGCGGCAGGCCTGCGGGTACAACACCCAGAGCCGGAGGAGGCAACTGGCCCTGTTCACGCACTTCCTGCAGGAAACCGTCGAATTCACCGGTGTGGTTAAGCATCAGCTCATTGGAAAAGCCCAGCTTGCGCAAGTCATCGAACAACAGGCACTGATCCGCCGGTTGTTTGTACAGCTGCGCATGGGAGGTCTGACCGCAACTGGCGCGCAGCAAGCGAATGGCTGCGGGGCCGCTGTAGGCGGTGGCCGAGTTGAAGTTGTCGAATATCACGTCCATCTGGCTGAACAACGGGTTGTCACGCAAGCCCACGGCATCCAAGTCGTCCCAGGCCATGGAACAAATATTGATCACCAGCAGATCGAACGGGGGCGGCTTGACTGCCGGTTCCTTGAACTCGACCTTGCGCGTGGATTCGTTGAGATAGAACTTCTCCAGGTAGCCATTGAGCGTCGCGTCGTCGGGCTCGCCTGCGCTGACGGTCGGCGCGCCCGTGGCAGTCTGTGCGCCGGCCATTTGCGGTTGCACGGAAGGTGGCAACAGCCATTGCAGATTGCCCATGCCCAACCAGGCAAAGCCCAGCAGGGTGAGGGTGGTCAGGCGCAGCCACTGGTTCAGGAACAGGTAGCCGACAAACAGCAACAGCAACAGGGCGCACACTTGCCAGTCGATAAAGCGCCCCAGCAGCTCGACGATATAGTCGAACGAAAAGTTCAACACCCCGGGTTGTGCCAGCAGGCGGCTGAAGGGCGGGAACCAGGTGTCCTGGTACAGAAGGGCCACGGCCACCGGAATGGCAATCAGGGTGCGCAAACGGCGTAGCACCGGGTTGGCGATCGGAATCAGCAAAACGGCAGCAAAGATCAGGTTGGGCAAAATCTGGATGTTCAGATGCCCCGTCCAGGCCAGCAGGAACTTGGCCAGGAAATACAGGTTCCAGGCGCCCAGGCCGCTCCAGGATCCGGCAATTTTGTGCGCCGGTGCGTCAGACTTAAACAGACTCATCAGGCGTTCTCTGAGCAGGGCTGGCTGGCATGCGACGGCGAACGCCGCACGATTTCAAATAGCGGGGAGAGAGGTACTGCTCGAAATGACTTTTCAAGTACATCCGCATGCGCTGCCAGAACAGCGTCAGCAGTACGGTCACCACACAGGTCAATGCAATGACATCGATTAGCTCAAGGAACGTCATGACTGTGGCTCACTGATAGGCAGGGTGAATCTTTGCGGATTTAACGGCGCACGTTCACCCGTAGCAGATACCGCTTGCGTCGCATGGGTCTCGACGGGGATATGCAAGTGTGCAGGCACGGCGCCAGCTTTCATAAAGGCGTCAGCCGGCAGATCGGACAACCCGCTGAGCATGCGGCGCTGGCTGAACATGTCGCGCCAGGGCAGGCGGCAAACATTGCCCAGTGCCGGTTCCAGTCCGTCAGCGCGGCAGGCAAACAGAAAGAGGTAAAGCTCGCCATCCAGCAGGCAGGCAAAGTCGCCGAATCGACGCAGGCACATCTGATTGAGGAACAGTTCCTCACCAATGCCGGGCACCGGTTCGAACTTCATCAACTGGTGGGTTACCTCACCCGAACTGTCCTGGTAGATCTGCGCAACGGCTTCGAAAAAATCACGGGGGCTCACCAGCCCGCGAATTTGCGGCGGGCGCTGACGTTCCAGAAGGGTCTTGAAATCAATGTTCTGCGTGTACTGCCAGCGCTGCCCCTGAATGCTTTCAATCATGCTCAGAAAACGTGAGAGCAGGGTGCCGTCGGGAACGATCAGGTTGGCCCCGCAGGCCAGCAACAGACGTTCATCGCGGTAGCGCACCGACGGTTCCATTTCGCGCACAACGATCTTCAACTGCGGCCCGCAATGTTCGCGCAAGTCGTGCAACTGCTGTGCAAGCTCAAGTAACTGGTAGCTGTTGTCGATGCCGACAATTACGGTCGCGGCGCTGGCTGACTGGGCTGCTTCGAGCAATGCATCACGGTTTTCGAACAGGTACCAGTGCTTGGACATTGACGGCGCACCCTCCAGCACGGAGCGCTCGGCAAGATAAACGTGCTGATCGTCCGCTACCCGGGGCTGGGTATCGACCTCGGTTTGCGGGATCAGGCGCAAGGTCGCGTCCTGGTCCGACAACTTGAACTCCTGCCCGGCGCTAACGCCCAGATCGCTGTGCCAAAAGTGCAACTGATAGCGCAGGTCGCCGTTGTAGCGGTACAAGCGACTTAAACCGGAGAGGGTTTGATTGAGTTGCAGCAACTGCGCATGCAGCAGCGCTGCCTCGCCATGGGTAATCACCAGCAATGTGGCGTTGCGCTCCAGCAGCCAGGAACGCATGCGCTCGAACCAACGTTGCAATTGGACCGCTGTGGTGGTCTCAGCCCAACTGTTGGCAGGCAGCACCAGCAGGATCTGGCTTGAAGGGGCGGTACCGGCACGCGCAAGGTCGCGGTTCAACGTGGCCAGCCCAGGCACGATGACTCTTGGTGCGATCTCGAACAGCTTGAGTTTTTCCGGCCCGCGATCGGGCGCCATGTCGTTGACCAGGCCTTGTGCGTAGCCGGTGCTGGCAATCAAGGTTGCCGGCACGCTTTCGGGTATGTTTTCAAGAAATTGCCGAGCAAGCAGTTTTGCGTCAGCGGAGTGATCGACCGTGACCCAATACAAGCCGCCTGCGCGCAACACAATGTGTTGATCCGGCAATCCGCCTATGGCCAAACTGATATGAACCAAGCGTAACGTCCCCCAAGGATGAACAGGTGTTAAGGCGTTCGGGTACTGCCAGCCATCACCTGTCTATTTCTTTAGGTGTCAATAGAATGACTGTCAACATTTAACCCGTTACGTCTCAGTTGTTTCTTCTTGTACTGTGTGCTGTGCATCATTTATGACAAGCGTAGTACTACACTCGAATGAGTGTAAGAAAGCGCGTACTTTATCATCTGAAACATCTGGTTGAGTGGCTTGAGACTGAGGATCGTCAAAAAAATAACGGCAATATAATTGTAGTCATTAAATTGGCTACTCGCCTGGAAAGGCTGATATTCGAGGGCTCCGCACCTCAGGCCAAGGTATTTGTAGGTAACGCTCGCGAGAAAACCGGCTAAAGGGAGAGGAAAGTACGCGCCCGGCTTTCTGAGAGTCCCATTGCGTGCTATTGCTTACGCGGGTTCATTGTGAACAGAGCCATTGTGATCAGGTTCGCCCTCAGAACCTGAACCTGCCACTGAAATAGCCATGAGGTGCAGATATGCCAGTCAAGCACGACTTGTTACAGGACTTGGGGCTCACTAAAGAGGCCGTCAGCAAGTTTCGCAGCGAAAACCCGCATCTGAATCAGCTGTTTGTACAGTACGGCGAAAAAGATGCCGAGGTCGTTGAAGCTGAAGCCAACGACGCCATAGGCGTCCCTGATGATGTACTGCGCACGCTCAAGGAGCAGCGCTTGCAGATCAAGGATAAAATCGCGCAGATCCTCAGCGCTTAAGTCACCGCAAGCTGCAGGAAGTAGATATGTCCCGAATCATCAAAATTGTTGCCACATTGCGTGCCAAGCCTGGTTATGGCAAAACTGTCGAGCAGGCACTGCGCGCCTGTGTCGAAGGCTCACGGGCCGAACCGGGCTGCCGTTTCTATGACTTGCACGTGGATCGTACCGACCCCGAGCGTTTTGTCTTTATTGAAGGTTGGGCGGACATGGAGGCGATCGAGCATCATAAAACCACCCCGCACTACCAGGCGATGGCCCAGGCCGTGGGCGATCTATTGGCGCATCGCGAAGTGTTGTTGCTGGACGAACTGAGCGTTTAGGCCCGGTTCAAGTGCGCAACAGCCTGCGGCGGCCCTGAACAGGCCGCCGTTTTTATTGGCGGACGTTTAAAAATGTGCGGCATCGATCTGGAACAGTGATTCGCTGCCAGCCCGTATTCCTTGCTCCAGGCTCAGGGTGCGAGGCAACAAGCGGGAGAAATAGAACTGTGCGGTCGCCAGCTTGGTGTCATAAAACCCGGGGTCGGTACTGCGCGAGCGCTGCGCCACATCGGCCATGCGTGCCCATAGCCAGGCATACGCCACATAACCGAACAGGTGCAGATATTCGACGCAGGCGGCGCCTGTTTCATTGGGGTTGGCCCTGGCCCGTGCCTGCAGCCAGTCACTGACATCCTCAAGACGCTGCACTGCGTCCAGCAGTTCGCTGGCATAAGGCTTGCCGGGCCGGGTCGCGAAGTCACGGATGTGTGCGGTAAACAGGCGCAGGCTTGCACCGCCATTGGCGATCACTTTTCGGCCCAGCAAATCCAGCGCCTGGATGCCGTTGGTGCCTTCATAAATCTGCGCAATGCGCACATCGCGAACCAGCTGTTCCTGGCCCCATTCGCGGATATAGCCATGGCCACCAAAGACTTGCTGGCCCAGCACGCAACTGTCGAAACCGGTATCGGTAAAGAAGGCCTTGGCCACTGGGGTCAGCAAGGCTACCAGCGCAGTGGCTTGCTGCTGCTCCTGCGGCTCGGTAGAGAACTTGGCCAGATCCAGTTGTTGGCCCACATAGCTGGCAAATGCCCGTCCACCTTCGGTCATGGCCTTCATGCTCAGCAACATGCGTCGCACATCGGGGTGGACGATAATCGGGTCGGCAATCTTCTCCGGTGCCACGGCTCCGGTCGGGGCACGACTTTGCAGGCGCTCGCGGGCATAGGTGCGGGCATTCTGGTAGGAGGCCTCGGCGCAGCCAATGCCCTGGATGCCGATCGACAGACGCTCGTAGTTCATCATGGTAAACATCGCGGCCAGGCCCTTGTTGGCTTCACCGATCAACCATCCCTGTGCGCCGTCAAAGTTGATCACGCAGGTTGCCGAAGCCTTGATCCCCATCTTGTGCTCGATGGAGCCGCAGCTCACCGCATTGCCTTGTCCGAGTGAGCCATCGTCATTTACCAGCACCTTGGGAACCAGAAACAACGAAATGCCCCTGGGCCCTGCTGGCGCATCCGGCAGCTTGGCCAGCACCAGATGGATGATGTTTGCGGTCAGGTCCTGATCGCCGCCGGTGATGAATATCTTGCTGCCGGTGAGGCTGAAACTGCCGTCAGACTGCGGTTCGGCGCGGGTGCGGATAATCCCCAGATCGGTGCCGGAATGGGCCTCGGTCAGGCACATGGAACCGGCCCAGCGGCCTTCGTACATCGGTGGCAGGTAACGGCTTTTGAGGGGTTCGCTGGCGTGGGCATCGATGGCAAGGCAAGCACCGCTGGTGAGCGCCGAATAAAGGGCAAAACTGGAGTTTGCGCCGTAGAGCATTTCTTCAAATTGCACGGCGAGCATTTTCGGCATGCCCAGGCCGCCAAATTCAGGATTGCCCGACAGGCCTACCCAGCCGCCTTCGATGTAGGTGTTGTAGGCTGACTTGAAGCCTTCAGGTGTGGTGACCTGGCCCGCCAGCCAGTGTGCGCCTTCTTCGTCGCCACTGCGGTTGAGCGGGGCGATCAGTTGGCCGGTGACCTTGGCGGCTTCCTCAAGTATGGCGTCGGCGGTATCGGCGTCGACGTGGTCGGCCAGGGCTGGCAGCCTGGCCCAGAGTGCGGGGGCTTCGAAGACTTCGTGCAGGACAAAGCGCATATCGCGCAGGGGGGCGTTGAATTCAGGCATGAAAAACCTCGTTTTTTGCAGCTGAAGGCATTCTGTGGGAGCGGGTTTGCTCGCGATTTGGGCGCCGCGGCCTATCTGGGTAACCGAAGCGACACCTTCGCGAGCAAGCTCGCTCCCACAGTGGGTCTATAGGGGGCAGTTACAGTGCTTTGGCCATATCACGCAGCACGAACTTCTGGATCTTGCCCGTGGAGGTCTTGGGCAGTAGGGTGAACACCACCGTACGCGGCACTTTGAACCCGGCCAGGTGATCGCGGCAAAAGGCAATGATCTCGGCCTCGCGCACCTGCTGATGATCGGCCTTGAGAGTGATAAAGGCGCAAGGCGTTTCACCCCACTTTTCACAGGGCCGCGCCACCACGGCCGCCTCCATGACGCCCGGGTGTCGGTAGAGCACACCCTCGACCTCGATGGTGGAAATGTTCTCGCCACCGGAAATGATAATGTCCTTGAGCCGGTCGCGAATTTCGACGTAGCCGTCCGGGTGGCACACGGCAAGGTCACCGGTGTGGAACCAGCCGCCTTCGAAGGCTTCGGCCGTGGCGCTGGGATTCTTCAGATAGCCCTTCATTACCGTATTGCCGCGCATGAAAATCTCGCCCATGGTCTCGCCGTCACGGGGCGTCGGTACCAGGGTTTTCGGGTCGGCCACCATCACGCCTTCCAGCGTCGGGTAGCGCACGCCCTGGCGGGACTTGATCTGTGCGCGTTCGGCCAGAGGCTGCGCATCCCACTTTTCATGCCAGGCACAAATCGTCACCGGACCATACACCTCGGTCAGGCCATAGACGTGGGTGACCTTGATGCCCATTTCTTCCACGGCACCAATCACCTTGGCCGGTGGCGCAGCGCCTGCGACCATCGCATGCACCGGGTGGTCGATGGCAGCCTTGGCGGACTCGGGCATATTGACCAGGGCGTTGAGCACAATCGGTGCACCACACAGATGGGTGACCTGATGCTCGCGAATCAACGTGAGGATCTTTTGCGGGTCAACCCGGCGCAGGAACACATGCACGCCAGCCAGCGCGGTGATGATCCATGGGTAGCACCAGCCGTTACAGTGGAACATCGGCAAGGTCCACAAATACACCGGGTGATTGCCGATGGCCCAGACCATCTGGTTGCCCAGGGAATTGAGGTAAGCACCGCGATGGTGATACACCACGCCCTTGGGGTTGCCGGTGGTGCCGGAGGTGTAATTGAGGGCAATGGCCTGCCATTCATCTGCGGGCCATTGCCAATCAAAGTCGGGATCGCCTTCGGCCAGCAGCGCTTCATAGTCCAACTGGCTGACCGGCTGGCCTTCACCGTATTCGGGGTCATCCACATCAATGATCAGCGGGGGGTGATCGAGCATGGCCACGGCCGCATGCACTACGTCATGGAACTCGCGATCGGCAATCAGTACCTTGGCTTCGCCGTGGGCGAGCATAAAGGCGATGGCTTCAGCATCGAGGCGAACATTGAGGGCATTGAGCACCGCGCCGATCATGGGCACGGCAAAGTGCGCTTCAAGCATCGCCGGGATATTGGGCAGCATCACCGCTACCGTATCGCCCTGGCCAATCCCGCGCCCGGCCAGGGCACAAGCCAGGCGGCGGCAACGACTGTAGGTCTGCGCCCAGGTGCGGCGGATGGCGCCGTGAATCACGGCAGGGTAATCGGGGTAGACGCTGGCTGTACGTTCGATAAAACTCAGCGGAGACAGGGCAATATGGTTTACGGCAGTCGGCTCAAGGCCGTGCTCAAAAATCGACATGAAGGTCATTCCGGTGGCTGATTGTTAGCTCTATGGCTGCCTGCTCTGCCGATGGCGAGCGGGTCAGTTTTATGTCCGGTCTGACTTATAGCTCACTCCGGGTTTGATATGGAAGTAATACCTAAGCAATATAGTAGTTGTACTATATAAAGAAAAATTCGCTCAAGTCCTGGATGCCCAATGCCGATCGCGCTGCTTCCCCATGACCCTCAACCCTCTGTAGTGCTTGATAGAGACGGCTTGGCGCTGGCAGCCAACGACGCACTGATCCGCCTGCTGGCGGGCAAGGCGTTGAGCCAGGCGCGCGCGCTGTTGCCGGGCAATCTGCCGGAGCTGGTACGCGCCTGCCTCAAGCAGGGCAGAGCCATCGAGCAGGTAGAGGCGCAAAGTGCTCAGCAGGTCTGGCTCTGGACGCTTATTCCCGACCCCGACAGTCAGTGTGTGCTGGCCCGCGGGCGTGAAGCGAGTACAGAACTGCTGGCCGGGCGAGAGGCGGCCAAAGCCCGACGCCTGTACCGGCTGATTACCGAAAACACCACGGACCTTATCTCGCGCCATACGCCTGACGGGCGTTTTCTGGATGCCTCGCCGGCGTCCTGGACCCTGCTTGGCTACTGGCCCGAAACGCTGCGCGGGACCCTGGCCCAGCGCCTGTTTCATGCTCACGACCTGAAGCTGGCGCTGCGTCAGGCCCGTGATGCCCTGCAACTCGACGGCTATCACACCATGACCTACCGCATTCGCCATCAGGCAGGGCATTACCTTTGGTTTGAAACAGCCAGCCGGGCAATTCGTGAAACCTACACCGGGGCGGTCGTCGAAGTGGTCAGTGTGTCGCGGGATATCACGGCCCGCGTCCAGGCTGAAGAGAACAAGCGGCGTCTGGCTGAAGTGGTGGAAGCCAACCCTGATCCGGTGCTGTTTATCGACCCGGCTGGCGGGGTGTCGTATCTCAACCCGGCAGCACGGCGTCTGCTGGGTCTGCTGCCCGCAGAAGGCATGCCCGCATTGGCTGATTTTTTGACCGTGCAAGTCTTGGCTACCCTGGAGAGCAACGGCTGGCACAGTGCAGAGGCGCAGGGTTTGTGGAGTCACGAGACCCGTTTGTTGCCCTTGAATGGCGAGCCTTCGGTGCCGGTGTCGTTACTGCTGCTGGCTCATCGCTCGACTGCCGGAGAGCGGTTTTTCTCGCTGGTGGCACGGGATATGCGCGAGCGTGAACTGCGCGAAGCCCAGCAGCGCCATCATCAGGATGAAATGGCCCATACCGCGCGCCTGGTCACACTGGGCGAACTGGCATCGGGGATTGCCCACGAAATCAATCAACCGCTGGCGGCAGTGGTCAATTACGCCAATGCCAGCCAACGTTACCTGCAAAGCCTGGACAGTAATCCTGCCGCAGTCGAGCGTGTGGCCCAGGGACTGGAGCGGATCAACCTGCATGCCAATCACGCCGCGCAAGTGATCAAGCGCCTGCGCGGTTTTTTGCGCAAGGGGCGGCGTAACCTGCAAGCGCTGGATATCAGTGAGGTGGCGCGCCAGGCCGTCAGCCTGTGTGCCTGGGAGGCCGGGGAACGAAATGTCACTATCGAGCTGCAGTTGCCGGAGTCCCTGCCATGGGTATACGCCGACCGGGTGTTGCTGGAGCAGGTGCTGCTCAACCTGTTGCGCAATGCCATAGATGCCAACAACGAGCAACTACCGGGTCAGCTTTCGCGGATCATCCTGCAGGCTCAAACCCTTGATGGCGCCACCCTGCAAATCAGCGTGCAGGATCAGGGGCCGGGGGTAAGCGCCGGGGAGCTTGAGCAGTTGTTCACACCGTTTTACACCAGCAAGGCAGAAGGTCTCGGGCTGGGTTTGTCGATGAGCCGCAGCATCGTCGAAGGCTTTGGCGGTGAACTCAATGCCCGACCACAAACCAGCGGCTTGCTGATGTGCTGCTGCCTGCCATTGATGGCTTCACTCAACACGACAAGAGAGTAACGATGACAACCCAAACCCGGCCTGTGGTGTATGTGGTGGATGACGATCAGGGCATGCTCGACTCGACGGTCTGGTTGCTCGAGTCCGTGGGCCTCAATGCGCTGGCGTTTACAAGCGGGCAGGCCTTTCTTGACGCTTGCGACCCGACCTTGTGTGCCTGTGTGGTACTGGATATCCGCATGCCGGCCATGGGCGGCCTGAATGTTCAGCAGGCATTGCGTGAACGAGGGATCAGGATGCCGGTGATCTTTGTCAGCGGGCATGCCGATGTGCCCATTGTGGTACGGGCTTTCAAGGCCGGTGCCCATGATTTTATCGAGAAGCCCTATAACCAGCAGTTGTTGCTCGACAGCGTGCAGCAGGCCCTGAGTGGCGATACCGCGCAGCAAAGCGCCAGCCAGGAACAGACCGAACTTGAGGCCCGTCTGCAAAGCCTGACACCGCGTGAGCAAGATGTATTCATGCCTTTGGTCAAGGGCTGCACCACCCGTGAAATTGCCGCGCTGCTGGGGGTGAGTGCCAAGACTATCGACCTGTATCGCTCCCGGGTGATGAAGCGCATGCAGGCCCGGCATTTGCCCGATCTGGTGGGCATGGCCATTGCTGCCGGGCTGGTTGATCCGCTCAGGTTGGGTTAGTCAGTAATGCCTCGACGCCAGCCATGACGGCAGGCGTGTCGGTGTGGGCGACGTTGAAGCGCATGCAGCGGCGCAGTTGCGGATCGAAACCGAACAGGATCCCGGGCGCGAGCACCAGGCCACGGGCAAGCGCCTGCTGGGCGAGGGTTTCGCCATCCAGCCCGGCAGGCAATGTGGCCCAGATAAACATGCCGCCGGCGTAGGGCACGCTCAACCTGAAGCCCAGGCCCTGCAACCAGCCCGAAACCCGTGCACCACTGGCCTGCAGGCCTTGCACCACGCGCTTGCGGTGTTTGTGATAAGTGCCGTCATTGAGCATCGAGCACACCAGTTGCTCAAGCATTTCCGAAGTAATCCCGCCGCACATCAGTTTCATCTGGGTCAGCTCGGCGGCCATCTGCGCAGAGGCCACGACAAAGCTCACCCGCAGGTTGGCACTGAGGGTTTTCGAAAAACCGCTCAGGTAGGTCACTTGCTCCACGCCTGCCAGCGCCACCAGTCGGGGGGGCGGTTCTGGGTGCAGGTCGCCATAAAGATCATCTTCGATAATGGCGCACTCATAACGCTTGGCCAGCTCGAGCAGTCCGTAGGCCTGCCCGGGTGTGAAAGAGTGCCCGGTGGGGTTATGCAGCAGCCCGGTGGTGAGGTAAAGCGTTGGCCGGTGCTGGCTGAACAGGGTTTGCAGCGCTTGCAGGTCCAGCCCTTGGGCAGTGCGCTCCACAGTGATCACGTGCACGCCATGCAAGGCCAGGTTGGCGTGAAAATTGAAATAACAGGGCATGTCCAACAGCACGGTATCGCCGGGGCGCACGCGCAAGCGCAGCAGCATGTCGAGCCCCAGCACGGTATTGGCCGTGGTGATGATCTGCTCGACCCCCACATTCAGGCCCTGGCTCAACAGTTTCTGCTGCAAGGCCTGACGCAGCGGCAAATAGCCCGCCGGGTCACCATAACCGGTCAGTCGCAGGGCTGGCGAGCGACTGAGCTGGCGCATGTTGCCACGCAGGGCGCTGGCTTCCAGCCAGCTTTCCGGTAAATGCCCGCTGCCGGGGCGCAGGGCACCGCTGGCACCGGTCAGGGAGCGGCGCAAGACGCTGTGCAAGTCTTGCGGCAGCAGGTCAAGGGCAGTGGCGCGTCCGCTCTGCAGCGTTTTCGTCGCAACAAAGTAGCCCAGGCCCTGACTGGATGTGATTCTGTCCTGCCCGCGCAAGCGATCCAGGGCTTCGATCAGGGTGAATTTGCTGACGCCCCAGTGAGCAGTCATCTCGCGCGCCGAAGGCAGTTTGCTGCCGGGGTTGAGCAGACCCTGATCAATGGCCTGGCTCAAGGCATCAACAATCTGCTGGACCTTGGACAGGCCGGGTTGAAACGCAACGGTAGGTAAGTGCATGCAGGGCCTCGTACTTTACCGGTCATGCTACCAGTAAAGGTCGGTAAAGTTTGTCAGCGCTTGATCTGCCAATAGCCGGCAGGGCCTGCCTAGACTGCGCGACCGTAACTTCTGGATTCAACCACCGTCATGGCCACGCAACTGACACTCGCTTCATTTCTGTATTTTCTGATGTTTTGCGCCACCATGACCTTCAGCCCCGGGCCCATGACCCTGCTCTTGATGGGGTTCGGCATGCAGCAGGGGCTCAAGCGTTCCATGCCGGTACAACTGGGAGCCAGCGCAGCGTATCTGGTGTCGATTCTTGTATTTGCCGTAGGCTTCGCCGAACTGATCAAGGGCAACCCGTTAATCAGTCGCGGGATCCAGTATGTGGGGGTTACGTACTTGCTGTACCTGGCGTACCGGCAGTGGACCAGCACCGGGTTGAAACTGGACAGTTCCGACACACTGCACAACGATTTTACAGGGCGCTTTGGCAAGGGCCTGCTCACCGGTTTCTCCAACCCGAAAACCATCGTCATGTTCAGCGCCGTATTCCCGCAGTTCGCCGGGCAGGGCAGTGATTCCCGAATGCTGGATCTGGCGGTACTGGGGCTGGCTTTTTTGCTGCTGCAGTTTGCCAGTGGTTGCCTGTATTGTTACTTCGGTCAACGTATTCGCCGGGTGCTGCAAAGCCCGTCGCGACAAGTGTTGTTGCAACGGGCTACAGCCTGCATGTTGTTGGGGGTTGCAGTGATGCTGGCGCGAGGTTTTACCCAGGGCTGAACCTGCCGGGCGCTGGTGCCATCACGCCGCCAGGGGCTTGCTGTTCAGGGACTTTTTGTATTCGGCTTTCATCGCTTCCATCTGTTTTCCCAGCTCATCGAGCACCGCTTTACCGAGCAACTTGCGGGCCTGGGGAAACATCTCGGTTTCTTCCTCTTCGATATGGTGCTCGAGGAGTTCCTTGACCACCTTTGCACGACCGGAGAATTCCAGAGAATCGGGGGCAGTTTTCTTGAGGTCAGGCAATACCAGGGAGTCCACAGTGCGGTGTTCTTCCTTCGCTTCGTGGTACATGACGGCTTGCTCTTTACCACCGGCTTTCTTGAAGACCGGGTAGAGGATTTCCTCTTCAAGGCGGGTGTGGATAGTAATTTCCATTTCCAGTTTGTTGAGCAGTTCAGTGCGTTTTTTTCACGGCGCGCTCGGTGGAATCGCTGAGCTGGTTCAAGATGGCCTTGACTCGTTTGTGGTCTTCCAGCAGCAAATCGATGGCATTCATATTCACTCACCTGTCTCTTTCACGGATAGGGATGGGCCTTTATGCATACGACCCTCAGTGGTGAATATTGCATTAGCTGTACCAACTTGAACGGACGATATAAAATTAATAGAAATCAATTAGTTAAGTTTTAAAGCTGACGTTTCTATTCGTGCAGAATGCATGTATGCCGCGCCCAGGTCATGCAATTCGCGAGTGGGTTGGTGTTAATGCGCTAAACGCGGAAATCCCCGCCGCATGGGGTATATTGCGAACTGTTTCTGCCTGTAATGAGATTGGTTTTGTCTACGATTGACTCCCCGCTACCGCCGCTTTCTTCCTTGGTGTTAAACCCGGTGCAAACGCCTGTGGCGCTTTATCTTCAGCGGCTGGCGCCCTCCAGCCGCCAGACCATGCGTTATGTCTTGCAGGAAGCGGCAGACCGCCTGGGCGCTGAAGACGTGGCGATTGATGAATTCCCCTGGCATCAACTGCAACCGGGGCATATCACCGCACTGGTGGCGGCGTTGCGTGAAGACGGTTACGCGCCAAATACCTCATCGCTCTATGTCAACGCCATTCGCGGCGTGATGAATCAGGCCTGGCAACAAAACCTGATCACTCAGGATCATTTGCTCAAGATACGCGCAGTCAAGGCGGGAGGCGGTTCGCGGCTGGTCAAGGGGCGTAACCTGCGGCGCAATCTGATTCGCGAGCTGATGGACGTCTGTGCCGCAGACCCCCGTCCGCAAGGGCTCAGGGACGCGGCGATCATCGCAATTCTGTATGGCTCGGGGATGCGCAAGTCCGAGTCGGTGAATATGGACCTGTGGCAGGTCGATGTAGAACAGCGCAGCTTGCAGGTGCTGGGCAAGGGCAACAAGGAACTGATCAAGTTTGCACCGGCCTGGGCTTTCGAAAAACTGGAAGAGTGGCTGGCGTTCCGCCGGGCGAACCTGCCGGACGGGGTCAGTGATGACACCTTTTTGTTCAATCGCATCCGCCGCGGCAACCACATCACTCGTGATCGCCTGACCAAACATGCGATCTATTACATCGCCAAGCAGCGGGGCAGGCAGGTAGGGGTCGACATCATGCCCCATGATTTTCGTCGCTCGTTCATTACCCGGGTGATTGAAGAGTACGACGTGTCAATCGCACAGAAGCTGGCGCACCACGCCAACATTGCCACCACCGTCAGCTATGACGTGCGCGATGACAACGAGCGGCGCAATGTAACCGACCGCTTCCTGTTGTAAGCGCAAGGGTTGGCGGTTTTAAGAATTAATGAACCCTCGCGCCATCTCCCCGCCTAACGTTTAACAACCACAGGAGGTCGCGCATGCAAATCGAAACCATATGGGTGGTACTGGCAATTATTCTGGTGCTGCTGGAGCTCTGGGCAATCCGCGGGGTGATGAAAAGCGGGGCACGGTCAAGCAGCCGGCTGATGTGGATTGCCATTATCATCTTCGCGCCGTTGCTGGGCATGCTGGCGTGGCTGGTTGCCGGGCCAAGGCAGCCGAGCACACACCATTGAATATCACGTATTGGTCTTGAGCTTGGTCCACAAACGGGTGCTCAGACGGGCGATTTTGGCCGGCAGGTCTTCCACGGTGAACAGGGTGTCGATCACTTCACTGGACGGGTAGATCGCCGGGTCCTGTTTCACGTCCGGCGCCAGGTAAGGGTCTGCCGCCTGGTTGGGGTTTGCGTAGTGGATATGGTTGCTGATAGTGGCAATCACTTGCGGGGTCAGCAGGTAGTTCATGTAGGTGTAGGCATTTTTTTCATGGGGCGCGCTCTTGGGCATGACCACCATGTCCAGCCATAACGTCGAACCTTCCTTTGGGATCGAATACGCAATGTCGATCCCGTTCCCGGCTTCCCGCGCACTTGCCGCAGCCTGTACCACATCACCGTTGAAGCCGATCACCGCACAGATATTGCCGTTGGCCAGATCACTGATGTATTTGGATGCATGAAAATACTGAACATAAGGTCGTATTTTCAGCAGCGCCGCTTCGGCTTTCTTGTAGTCCTCAGGCTCATGACTATGGTGCGGCAAGCCCAGGTAGTTGAGAGTGATCGGCAACACTTGCGTCGGATTGTCGATAATCGCCACACCGCACTGGCTCAGTTTTTTGATGTTGTTTTCATCGAAAAACAGGCTCCAGGAGCGGGTGACATCCGTGGTACCAAAAATCGCCTTGATCTTCTCGACGTTGTAGCCGATCCCCGCCGTGCCCCACATGTAGGGGTAGCCGTACTGATTGCCGGGATCGTTGGCTTCCAGTTTGTTCATTAACACCGGGTCCAGGTTCTTCCAGTTTGGCAACTGGCTCCTGTCCAGTTTCTGGATGGCACCGGCCTTGATCAGGCGGGACATAAAGTGGTTCGAAGGGCTGACCACGTCATAGCCGGTATTACCGGTCATCAACTTGGATTCCAGCACTTCGTTGCTGTCGTGAATATCGTAGGTCGCCTTGATCCCTGTTTCCTTGGTGAAGGTGGTCAGGGTGTCGTCGGCAATATAGCCGTTCCAGTTGGAAATATTCACGCTCTCGTCGGCGTGGCTGACGGCCGAAAACGCTGCGAGCATGACCGCAAGGGAAACCGGGCTGATGTTCATGTTCAATCACCTTTTCAAGGAGCTTTTATTCTTTTGTGGTGTGAGAGTGTTCAGATTTCTGTTTTGGCTCTGAGGGCTTCCATGCGCATGCGCAGCGCTGCACCGACGTCAAAAAATGGCCGTGGCGGCAACCAGCCCGGCTGCGCTCTGTCCATGACCGACTGCAGCAGGGGCGAGCTGGCGCCACAGGCCAGCTCTGCGAGCAGACGGCCCCACAGCGTGCCGCGGGCAACCCCGGAGCCATTGCAGCCCGCCACGGCATAGATGCCTTCCTCGACCTTGGCAAAGTACGGCTGGCCACTGCGGGTAGCGCTCAGATGGCCGGTCCAGGTGTAGCGGATGTCTTGCTCACCGAGCCCGGGGAAGCGACGTTGCAGGCCCAGTGCATGGTGTTTTCGACGCAGTGACAAGTCACTGCCGGACAAATCGCGCGTACGGTATTCCGCGGTATTGCGGATCATTACCCGCCGATCCGGAGTCAGTCGCACCGTCGCGCCCAGCGGCCTCGTCGACAGCACGCCCCAGGGCTCGACACTGCCGATGGCCTGATACTCCTTGTCGCTCAGGGGGCGGGTGAGGCTGGCGCTGAGCTCCATCGGGAAGGTTGCGCTGTTGTCGATCCCGGCGCGGGGGATAAAGGCATTCAGGCATACCAGTACCTGTGCGGCTTCAATGCTGCCCTGGATACCCTTGGCCCGAATGCGTCCGCCACTCAGGCGTTCAAGCCCGATGATGTCGGTGTTTTCAAAAAGGCTGACATTGGCCGGCAAGGCATCCAGCAGACCCTTGACGTATTTCGCCGGCTGCAACAACGCATTGCCATTGCCGCACCAGATGGCCGCCTGGTAATGGCGGGTGCCGAGTGTCTGCGCCAGTTGCGCGCCTTCCAGAAAGTGTGCAGATGCGCCGACTGCATGCAGGGTCTTGAGCTTGGCCTCAACCTGGGTCAATTTGCCCGGGTCGTTGACGGCGAAGTAGTAACCCGAATCCCGGTACTCGCAGTCGATGCCGTGGCGCGCAATGCGCATGCGCACTTCATCACCGGCCGCCTGGCCGATTGTCGAGTCCACGGCATAGCCGGCAAATCCACCCTTGCCGATCAGCTCGTCATCCGCCGGGTTTTCATGGGCCACCGCGTAACCGGAGTTGCGTGCCGATGCACCTTGGGCTGCACGTTGCCTGTCGACAATCAGAATGCGAGCTTGCGGGTGCAATTGCGCCAGGGAATGGGCCGCACTGAGGCCGGTAATGCCCGCACCGATAATCAACCAGTCGGCTTTCTCGATGCCTTTGAGGTGATCACGGAGGAGGGAGCTTCCTGCCAGGGCAATCCAGCCACATTCATTCTTCACGTTTCACCTCATTTGCTGGTCAGGGTGCTGTCCGGCTTTGAATACATGCGCTAATTGCATGGCTGGCCGTTGCTGGCGCTGGTTATGGATGGAATTTAGGCGGTACCAAGTGATATAACCAACGCTATTAATTCATTGATTGATGCAAAAAATACATGGATAAGGTTCGTCACGTACCCTCGTTGCAGGGTTTGCAGGCACTGGTAGAGGTGGCTGAATCGGGCAGCTTCACCCAGGCGGCGCAAACGCTGTGCCTGACCCAAAGCGCTATCAGCCGGAAAATCCAGCAACTGGAAGCTCACTTTGGTGTGACGTTGTTTGTCAGAACCAGTCGCAGCGTGCGCATGACCGTCGAAGGCGAACAGGTGCTGGCCAGTGCCCGCGGCATTCTTGAACAGTTAAAGCTGCTGGAAGATCGTTTGTCGCCGCAAACGCGACCGTTCCGTATCCGCATGCATGTATCGCTGGCCGTGCGCTGGTTACTGCCCAAACTCAGTGACTTTTACTTGCAGCACCCGGACATAGCCTTGTCGATTGAAACGGTCGCCACCGAGGTTGTCGAACCGGCCAGCGACAGCGATGCCTACATCCTGTACTTGCCCCGACCCTCCACTGACCCGGCCTGCATGGCTTTATTCGATGAAGCTCTGGTGCCAGTGTGTGCACCCAGCCTGGGGCCGCTGGCGTCGATGGAAGATCTGCTGCGCTTTGCGCTGTTGCATCGCTCGGCCGACCAGCAAGCCTGGCACGACTGGCTCGCCGCCAATGACGGCAAGCCACTGCACAGCTATCGGCATATCCCGTTCAATCTCGATGAGCTGGCCCTCGATGCTGCCGCGCGTGGCTTGGGGGTGGCGGTCACGGACATGACCCTGGCGGCGGAGTCCATTCAACGCGGGGCACTGGTGATTCCGTTTGGTGAACCGTTGAAAACCGGTGGTAACTATTCGTTGTGCCTGCAACCTGCTGCAGACTTGCATCCGGCGTGTCCGGCGGTGCTGCAATGGTTCGCCAGTCAGGTCGAGCAAGGCGGAGGAGGGAGAACTTGTTAAATTTTGTAATAAGTCCGCTAGCAGGAAATGAGTTTAATCGCTGTAGGATTGCATCCCCAATTCACTAAAGGCTTGTATGAACACCCTTCAGGAACCACCCAGTCGCAGTTTTGAATCTGCGCTTGCCCCAGGCTTGATCCTTGCAATCGAGCACGCGTTACCCATTCCCCGCCCTCTGTTTAGCGCCAGCACCTCTGCTGCTGCGCTTGTCTGTGCGCGCTCGCCGTTAACCCAGCACCTTCGTGAGATTGACTGATACCTATGGAATGGATTGCAGATCCCACGGCCTGGCTCGGCCTGTTGACCCTGATTGTGCTGGAACTGGTACTGGGTATTGATAACCTGGTGTTTATCGCCATCCTCGCCGACAAACTGCCGCCGGAGCAGCGCGACCGTGCCCGGGTCATCGGCCTGACGCTGGCCCTGGTCATGCGCCTGGGCCTGCTGGCCAGCATCTCGTGGATGGTCACGCTGACGCAGCCTTTGTTCGAAGTCTTCGACAAAGCGTTCTCGGGGCGCGACCTGATCATGCTGTTCGGCGGCTTGTTCCTGTTGTTCAAGGCCACGATGGAGTTGCATGAGCGCCTGGAAGGGCATGTGGCCGAGCGCTCATCGGCGCTGGGCTATGCCATGTTCTGGCCGATTGTGGCGCAGATTGTCGTGCTCGACGCGGTGTTTTCCCTCGACGCAGTGATTACCGCGGTAGGCATGGTTGAACATCTGTCGGTGATGATGATTGCCGTGGTGTTCTCGATCGGCCTGATGATCATCGCCAGCAAACCGTTGACCCACTTCGTCAACAGTCACCCTACGGTGATCATGCTGTGCCTGGGCTTCTTGATGATGATCGGCTTCAGCCTGACTGCCGAGGGCCTGGGCTTTCATATCCCGAAAGGTTATCTGTACGCCGCCATCGGCTTCTCGATCCTGATCGAAGTACTCAACCAGATTGCCCGTGCGCGCCGCAAGAAAAGCGTGCAGGGCCTGCGGCCCATGCGCGAGCGCACCGCCCATGCGGTGATGCGCTTGCTTGGCGGGCGCACCCTGAGTGCTGATGAAGTGGGCGAAGAGATTGCCGACATGCTTGACGGTGGCAATCAGCAGAACGTCTTCCATCGACGCGAGCGCGTGATGATCAGTGGCGTATTGCAGCTGGCGGAACGGTCGATTCGCACGGTGATGACGCCCCGTGCCGAGATCGATCATATCGATCTGGCTGATTCGGCAGAGATCATTCGTACAAAGCTGATGCATTCATCGTATTCCCGACTGCCCCTGATCCGGGATGGCCGGGTAGATGAACCCTTGGGCTTTGTGCATAAAAAGGAGCTGCTCAAGGAGCTTCTGGCGGGGCATGAACCGGATCTGGAGGCGATGGCGCGCAAGGCTATCAATCTGCTGGACAGCTTCACGATTCTCAATGCTCTGGAGCAGATGCGTAAAGAGTCGACGCACATTGCGTTTGTCATCAACGAGTTCGGTGACTTCATCGGCCTGCTGACCATGACTGACATTCTCGAGTCGATCGCTGGTGAACTGCCGGATGCCAGCGAGATAGAGGGGCCCAATATCGTTGCCCAGGAGGAGGGTTATCTGGTTAGCGGCGCCTTGAACCTGAGCCAGATTCGCCAGCACATCGGCTTTGCAGCCAAGGCCACGGATGACTATCAGACACTTGCAGGTATGGTCATGAGTTTACTGGATCGTCTGCCGATGATTGGCGACAAGCTGACGTGGGAAGGCTGGACCTTGACCGTAGTCGAGGTAGAAGAGCGGAGGGTGACGCGGGTGTTGCTGAGCAAATCCGCTCCCACAGTAAAAAGTTAGCGCGGTCAGTGTGTGAACCGGGCTTGCCCGCGATGCAGACAACCCGGTCTGTCTGAAGGACCGTGGCGCTGCTATCGCGAGCAAGCCCGCTCCCACAGTAAAAAGTTAGCGCGGTCAGTGTGGGAGCCGGGCTTGCCCGCGATGCAGGTAAACCGGTCTGTCTGAAGGATCGAGGCGCTGCCATCGCGAGCAAGCCCGCTCCCACTGTAAAAAGTTTGCGCGGTCATTGTGGGAGTCGGGCTTGCCCGCGATGCAGGCAACCCGGTCTGTCTGAAGGATCGAGGCGCTGCTATCGCGAGCAAGCCCGATCCCACAGGGGAGGGCAGTGCTTAGTTGCTGTCAGGCAGTGCGTAAGCGATCACGTAGTCACCGCGATCCGGCGACTGACGGGCACCACCAGCGGTGATCACGATGTATTGCTTGCCGGTTTTAGGCGAAACAAAGGTCATCGGACCGCCCTGGCTGCCAACAGGCAAACGGGCTTTCCAGGCTTCTTCACCGTTGGCCGAGTTAAAAGCGCGCAGGTAGAAGTCTTGAGTGCCAGCGATGAACACCAGGCCACCTTGTGTCGACAGGGTACCGCCCAATGTCGGCATGCCGATCGGCAGTTGCAGACCCATCTTGATCCCCATCGGGCCGGTGTCCTGCACGGTACCGACCGGTACTTGCCAGGCGACCTTCTGAGTCTTCATGTCAATGGCGGTCAGCGTACCGAAAGGCGGGGCCTGGCACGGAATACCGGCTACCGACAGGAAGCGGTTTTTGTTCACCGCATAAGGCGTGCCCTTGAGCGGTACGGCACCCATGCCGGTGTTCAGCGCTTCACCGCCAGAAGAGGCCTTGGCGTCTTTTTGCTGCGGAACCATCTGCACCCACAAGCCCAGGCGCATGTCGTTGACGAAAATAAAGCCGTGAACCGGGTCAGTCGACAGGCTGCCCCAGTTCATGCCACCCAGCGAACCCGGGAAGCTCAACGACACATCAGTGCCCGGCGCGGTGTACAGACCTTCGTAACGCATCTTCTTGAAGGAAATACGGCACAGCATCTGATCAAACGGGGTTGCACCCCACATGTCCGATTCAGTCAGGGTCTGCGCACCAATCTGTGGCATGCCCACGGATTTTGGCTGGGTCAGCGAGTAGGGCTCGTCCGGAATGTTCGAGGCCTTGACCGGTACTTCTTCAACCTTGGTCAGAGGCTGGCCGGTGTGGCGATCGAGGACAAAAATCTGCCCGGCCTTGGTGCCGATCACTACCGCCGGGACCTTGCTGCCGTCCGCTTTGGCGAAGTCGATCAGGCTTGGCTGCATCGGCAGATCGAAGTCCCACAAGTCATTGTGGACGGTCTGGTACACCCATTTTTCTTCACCAGTGGTGGCGTTCAGTGCCAGTACCGATGCACCGTACTTGTGGTTCAGCTCGGTACGTTCGACACCATAGATGTCGGTGGACGAGCTGCCCATCGGCAAGAATACGGTGTTCATCAGCGGGTCATAGGACATCGGTGCCCAGCTGTTCGGCGTGCTGCGAACGTAGGTCTTGCCTTCTGCCGGTGCTTGCTTGTCCTGCGGGTTGCCCGGGTCGAAGGCCCAGCGCATGGCGCCGGTCACTACGTCGAAACCACGGATCACGCCACCTGGCATATCGGTCTGGACGTTGTCAGCCACGCGACCGCCAACCACCACCGTGGTACCTGCCATCAACGGTGCCGACGACAACTGGTAGTAGGAGTCGGGCACATTGCCCAGGCCGGCCTTGAGATCAACCTGGCCATTGCTGCCGAAATCCGGGCAGAACTGGCCGGTGTCGGCATCTACCGCGATCAGGCGTGCATCGATGGTATTGGTCAGCAGGCGACGCTGGCACGCCCCGCCCGGGGCAACGGTGACGGCTGCGGCCGGGGTGCTGCCATCGGTGGGTGCTGCGACTGGGGCGCTGGCATCAAAGTACGCCAGGCCACGGCAACGCTGCCAGACGGCGGCCTTGGCATTGATGTTGTTCTTCCACAACTCTTTACCGGTATCGGCGTCCAGCGCGATCAGGTTGTTGTGTGGCGTACAGATAAACACTTTGTCGCCCACTTGCAGCGGGGTCATCTGGTCTTCTGCGCCATTGCCATCACTGATGGCCACATCGCCGGTCTGGTAGGTCCAGGCCGGTACCAGCTTGGACACGTTGCTACGGTTGATCTGATCCAGAGCAGCAAAGCGGCTGCCACCTTCGTCATTGCCGTAGTGTGCCCAGTCTTTCTGGGCTTTGGCCGGGTCAACCTTGGTCAGGCCCGGGCCGTCACCGGTCGGTGCGATCGAGGCGTGAGGCTGGAACATCCCCCAGAAGCCGGCGGCGATGGCCACGGCCAGCACTGCACCCAGCGCATAACCGGCGTTGCCGCTCAGGCCATTGGCCTTGCGCAGCGAAGGGTAAGCCAGCGCCACGACCAGGCTGAGCACAGCCAGGGCAAACAGACGTGAAACCAGCGGCCAGAACACCAGCCCGGCATCCGCCAGGGCCCAGATAACACTGGCGAGCATGATGGCAGCAAACAGCCAGGCACCAGCCAGGCGTCGCTTGAACAGCAACACGGACGAAGCGACCATGCCCAGGCCTGCAAGCAGGAAGTACAGGCTACCACCGAGCGTGGCCAGGTAGCCGCCACCGGCGACATAGAGCAAACCGAAAACCAGCACGCCTAAAGCGGCGACCCAGATGGGCCAACGGCTTGCGGCTGCCGAAGGTTGAGCGTTATTCATTGTGCATGACCCTATTGATGCATGAACGGTTGGGAGGAGGGCATAGCGTTTAACTGTAGCGGCTTGCAAGGCAGGCGCAGACGTGTCGGCGTTTCTGCACGTCGTCGAGGCCTTGAACAGGCCAGGTCGACAGACCGGGAAACGTCCGAAACAGTTATGTACTAAACGGTTAGTTTTATAACTTTAACAAAAACCCGGGCCTGCGACAAATTGTCAGTGTCGAGAGTCCGATAAGAGGGGATGTCAGGGGGAGAGCAAAGGGCGCGCAGATGCCCTTCAGCCATAGGGGCTGCCATCTTTATGGACGAAGTGCCATGTGCCGTCGACTGCCGTCACAGCCTGTATATCGTCAGACGGGTAAGTCACGCTGTCTCCGACACTACGGTCGCCTACTTCAAGAACCACGCAGAGGTTGTCAGTTCTATTCTCCAGATGGTGGGCAAGCCCTTTGGCGGGGAAGCCCGCAATCATCCCCGGAGCCAGTTGCACGCTTTCATCACCTCTGAACAAGGTCGGATGACCCTCCAGGACATAGATAAATTCGTCCTGTAATGAGTGCGAGTGATGAAGGGCGGAGAGACTGCCTGGCGGCAGGTGTACAAGGTTGACGCCAAAATTCTTCAAGTTGAACAGATCACCCAGAGGCCGTTTGGTGCGGCCCCGCATCAGGGACGCGAAGGGCTCGGGGTAGTTGCTGGGGCGGGTTCTCTGCGCTGCATCGCAAGCATTGATCGGGCCTTGCTCAGTGGGGCGGATCATGGTGCGTCCCTCAAGATCAACAGCCAAACACAGAGGGGCAGTGCAACCGCCTTGGCAATCTGCACTGCCTGAAAGTGCCATCAGACATCCAGCATAGCCGGCACGTGGCTGTGCTGCTCTGAAACATGGCTGTCATTGGCAGGGGCTTAAATAGTGACTCCTTCCACTCGAGAAGATCATCCATGTCACAGTTTCCAGTCCGCCGTCGCAGCCTGATCCAAACGCTTTCTGCGGGACTTGTGTTGCCCAGCCTCGCGCCGGCTATTCTGGCGAATGTCCAGGACAGGCCCCAGATGACAGATGGCGTGCAATCCGGGGATCTACTGGGTGACCGCGCGATGGTCTGGAGCCGTAGTGACCGGCCAGCCAAACTGGTGGTTGAGTGGGACACCACCAGCACTTTTGCTCAGCCCCGGCGCGCCGCTTCGGCGCAGGCACATGCAGGCACTGACTACACCGCCCGGGTGGAACTCAGAGGGCTGCCCGCCGATCAATCCATCTTTTATCGCGCCTGGTTCGAGGACGCCCGCACCGGAACAGCGGGCGAACCGTGGTTCGGGCACCTGCGCAGTGTGCCAGGGCAGCCGCGGGACATTCGTTTTGTATGGAGTGGTGATACGGTCGGTCAAGGGTTCGGCATCAACCCTGACATAGGCGGCATGCGCATCTACGACGCCATGCGTCGACGCTTGCCGGATTTTTTCTTGCACAGTGGCGACACTATCTACGCAGACGGCCCGGTTCCGGCCCAACAGGTCGTGGAAAATGGTCGCGTCTGGCGCAACCTGACCACTGAAGCCAAAAGCCATGTCGCGGTGACTGTCGACGACTTCCGGGGTAACTACCGATACAACCTGATGGACGAGAACGTGCGGCGGTTTAATGCCGAGGTGCCGCAGATATGGCAGTGGGACGACCATGAAACGACCAACAACTGGTCGTCAGGCAAACAGCTTGACTCACGCTATGGCAGTGCCGCCATCAGGGATCTGCTCGGTCCGGCACGGCAAGCCTGGCTCGAGTACTCCCCGATGCGTCCTCAGCCTGGCGATAAGGGCGGTCGCATCTACCGGAGCCTCCCTTATGGACCTTTACTGGAGCTCTTTGTGCTGGACATGCGCAGTTACCGAGGGAGCAATGACGCCAACTTGTCCGTTGTCCCGGGCCCACAGACGGCGTTTCTCGGGCGTACGCAACTCGACTGGCTCAAGCAGGCGCTGGCACATTCAACGGCCCAGTGGAAAGTGATCGCTGCCGATATGCCGCTTAGCCTGGCCGTGGCGGATGGCGAAATGTCGCCCGGAGTACCGCGCTGGGAGGCAATAGCCAACGGCGACAATGGCAAACCGTTGGGACGAGAAATGGAGATTGCCGAGTTACTGGATTTCCTGCGCCAACGACAGGTCCGTGATGTTGTGTGGCTAACTGCCGATGTGCACTACTGTGCAGCTCACCACTATCATCCTGATCGAGCAGCGTTCCAGCAATTTGAGCCGTTCTGGGAATTTGTCGCCGGACCTTTAAATGCGGGCAGTTTTCCGTCTTGTGCTCTGGACATGACCTTTGGCCCGCAGGTGGTCTTCGAGAAGGCACCGACTGAACCGAACATCTCGCCCCTGGCAGGGCTGCAGTTCTTCGGCGAGGTCAACATTAATGCTCGTGACAAGAGTCTCACGGTAACCCTTCGCGACCTGGACGGTGTAGCGGTGTTTGAGCAGCAGTTGAAGCCTTTCGGGCATGAGGTATAGGCAGGCTTAAGAGTGGAGCCAGTCGTAAATCCGGGCGAGTGGAGGGTAGTCCTGATCCGCTGACCCTGCCGGAGCGGGCATGTCACCATGCGGCAGTAGCAGTCCGGAGGGGTAAGCAGGGGGAGGAGAACTGCTTGAACCGGCTTGATTCGCCGTTGTTCGGTCTGGGCATCAGGTCGATTCGCCAGCCAGCTTTCAGAGGGATACTTTCCGGGCGGGACGGGCGTTTTATTCTGAGATTCAAAAACTCCTATTATAACTAAACTAAACAACCATTTAGTAGAGTTATAACTTAATCATCTTAAAAAGGCCGATAATAGCAGGATTGGCCTCTCATTCACCCAGTTTCGCGCCCGCGAAACTCTTGTCCTGGTGGAGTTTCTCAAGGTATTCCATCAGATCGACCTCCCGATAGTCCTGAAATTGTCCGCGCAGAACCTCTTTTAGCTGTGTTTCACTTAGACCAATGATGTTCGCAGCCCACGTAATTCGACCCTCTGAGCAGGTAATCACCTGGTTTATTTGCGCAATAATTTTGGCCTTTTTGAGCATTTGTTCAGGGTTGGCCACACCTATTTCAGCGTAAGCATTTGGAGCTCGATTTTCTGTGCTCATGGCTCAATAGTCCTTTGATTAACGTAATTTGGTACAAGAATGTAGGTGCCCATGAACAGGAGTTTTAAGGTATGCCTAATCCCCAAAGAGCTCGTGACGCTCGTATGAAGCTTCGCAACAGCCCAGAAATGCGGGACTTGATGGTTTCAAATTTTCCGAAAGTTCTTCTGATTTTGCAGGAAAAGGCTGCTATTACCTGCGCGATATGTACTTCTGGTGAGCTTAACGCGGCTTCTCGCTACCTGGCAAAAGCTCTAGCTGAATACGATTTACGTCGCTGCAAACAGGTTCCAGATGCTAGATATTCCCCCTTGGATGAAGTCTATTGGGAAGAAGATCAAGCACTGAAAAAAGCCTCAAGCGACGATCCATTGGTACAACGAATAGCACTAGCCAGATCACTTCGCAGTGATTTTTCTCAAGCTTCTGATTACAGTCACGGCGGAGCTCGCCATGTGCTTATAAATGCGATTAGACATGCTTGGCTGATCTGTCATGACGGTGGCGAGCTGCTCAATTACCGCAGAAAAACCACAAGCGCCCAAGAGCACTATGGGGCATTACACGACTTCATTGAGTCATTAAATAAGCTGGTTCAATTTCCCGCCAACACAGATGGACTGCATCGAGATGTCCAAGCGCTTGATGTTCAGATGCACCCGAATTTAAAGATGCCTTGATTTCACCACGTCACGCCGGGGTTTGATCCCGTCATCTTTGGCTTGCCGTTCAGGCATAGCCAGAGAATGTGAAATGTCCAAGAAATTCAAACTAGTGAGAGCCACTGTGTTGGCATTGCAGATCATCACCGTTGCGTTGCGAGTGCATGATGCCTTCATCAAGCATGATCAGTGTGTGGACGTGCGCCACAGGCAATCATCAGCTTCAAATCTGACCTCCACTGACCCTGACGTCCCAATACGAAGGTTCGCATAATGTATATTATGTTAAATCATGTTCATGAAGTTCATAAGGTACTGAATCGACGAATCCGCTTTTGACGTCCACTCTCCCAACGGACCATAGACTTCGATGAGGTGGCTGCCGATGAAGCTGATTCAGTGCCGCTTTTCTTCAGGTCGGCGTGTTCCGCTGCTCGTGCACGCTGCTAACCCGGAGCCGTTGCCCATACGCGTTCTGTTCATCTACGTCCAACTCAAACTCAGGCACCGCGCTTACCATCGGCGGCGGCACATCTGCCTGCGATCCAGGCTTTCTATACCTATGCCCAAAGTCGAGACGCTCATTTGGATGGCGTCATCTTGGTCTGCCACTTCGAGTCGATTCTGGCGTTGAATAGCCGCGGATTCTCTAGAGACCCCCGAGCCTCACAATTGAGACTGTTGGGAGATGAATACCTAAAGCAGCTGCATTAACCGGGCTTTCAAGGTGAGGCTATGGTCGGGCCGCTCTGCTGCGGGTCATATGGATGAGTGCTGATCTACGACTATCCAGAGAACTTCTCTCTTCGACAGCAAAGGGCAAGAAGCCTAGTTTTGGATATAGCAGCAAGCCTGCTGTATTTTCATTGAAGCACGAGATCTGCACCTCTGTGGCGTCATAGCGGTCGAACGCCAGAGCAGTCATCGTCTCCACGATGAAGGTCGCCACACCTTTACCTCGTGCCTCTTGGGCAACGATGACATTGCCGATACAGCAAACTCCACTCGTTTCAGCCCGATAAAAGTTAGCAAAACCGACGACGCTATTCCCCGCTTCGACAACCGTCGAGTCGAATCGTTGAGTAATAGCGTTAGACAGCTGAGCTTCAGTCAGGGGGTATTGAGCTTTCGGGAACATATAAAACAGTTCCTGAGCGTTAAGGGGAAAGCTACAGATAGTTTTGATGTCATCTGCCTTCACTGGCCTGTGTTGCAATATCATCGCGCGTCCTTGAGGTCTATGCATTCGGCATTCTAGCCCACTACTATTTGCTCAAACACCTTGCCTGGTTATCGGGGCACCCTATGATGCGGCAGCAGCTCCGCAATCTCACTTGCCCGCTGAGTCGACAGGCGCATGAGGACGTCCTTCAAAATGGGTACGCCGCCGTCATCGAGATAGCGCGACAGCGCCATTAATCCTGCCAAATCTTGCTAGAATCACTAAACCCATAAGCACGCTAGTCAAGTCGATCACTAAGGATTGAGATTGCATGATCAAAACCCTGCCAAAAATTATAATTTCAGTTGCTGCACTTTTCGGTATGTTTATTAATTTGCACTTGATCCACACACTTAGCGATCACTCTGCTGTCTCTGGCGTCGAGGAGTTGCTCAGTCTAAGGATGTTTGACTGGAGCCAGTCAGTGTCCAAGAAATCAGACTTGGGTGGCTTTGTTACCTTTTCGATTCTTGGCGCTGTGGTTGCCGCCTATGTAGCGTCTAAATCAGAGTTTAATTTGGAAAAGACCCTGTATTCAATAATCGCTACCGCCATAATATCTGGATTTGTTTTGGGGAGCGTCCAGAATGCTGTGGTATCTCATATTGGCACTTCTTTGGTTGAGAAGTACCCCGCCGCCGCCAAGCGCGCTATTTCCACCTATTATGTGCAACGTCTTGCGTGGCGCGATAACGGCTATAAAAACGTACTCATCCCTGAATATTCCGGCGATAACATTCGCACAATTGAGTCGAAGCTATTCAGTGTCAATATGTTTTATTTGGTTGAGGACCCCCTTTTCGTGACAGGGGACAAGACCAGAGGCAAAGACCTTATGGCACTGTACTTCAATGATGCTGTTGACGCGCAAGTCAAGCAGCAACCATGGGGGCTGCCCAAAGATAACTGGATATATGAAGGCTTTGTAAGGGAATTTGATACTGCCCACTACGATTTGCGAAGAGTAAATAATACTGTCGTTGTACCTGTTGTGTTGGCCACGACCATTTTCAGTCTGATCTTAAGCATCTTGGTTTTCATAGGTGAAGTATTTGGATTGGCTGGTGGTAGCTGGCTAAAGATAAGGGTTTATGCAGTGGCGGGTGTTGCTATTGCTTTGCTGGTCACTCCCTTATTCG
>Ga0256410_1000159_pt1 | contig 86633 bp, 74 predicted proteins | sample PhyWR1_FD_185983 | JGI IMG/M metagenome (GOLD analysis project Ga0256410, IMG submission 185983) | Leaf surface microbial communities from wheat plants in UC Gill Tract Community Farm, Albany, California, United States - DLSL W.R1 | ecosystem: Host-associated > Plants > Phyllosphere >... | reverse complement strand
AGTAAGGCAATTAAAAAAACAAACTTCCAGAAATCCTTTAAACAAAAATGACCGAGTAAGGTAAACCCGATACTCAGTCATTTCTTTAGGACTCATTAAAAACTTGAGACTTTTTCAGTGCCCTCTCCAGATGGATCTCCTTTTTTTATTTTTCAAGTGCATAGGTTTTATCCGACCATTGAACTGGTCAATTTTCCGTCGCAAAGTTTCTTAGCTTCTACGATGATTGCAGTTGCATCATAGCGTGCGTTCTTCCACTGAGCATTTTGTTCAGCATGTTCAATGATCTTATCTGGAATACCTAAACGAACTACTTGGCTGTGATAACCATGATCAGCCATAAATTCTAATATAGCCGAGCCTATGCCCCCCTGTAAACTTCCGTCTTCCACTGTAATAATCTTATTAAACTTCTTAAAGACTTGATGGAGTAAGGATTCATCTAATGGTTTGGCAAACCGAAGATCATAATGTGCTGGATGTATACCTAATTCATTCAAATGCTGTACAGCTTTAACAGCTTCGTTTCCTATAGCTCCAAAACTTAAGATAGCAAGTTCTTCTCCCTCCGTTATAAGACGTCCTTTTCCAATTTCGATTTCCATAAATGGGCGGCGCCAATCTGGCATAACACCATTTCCTCTAGGATATCTGATGACAAAGGGTCCTTTGTCCGGCAATTGAGCTGTGTACATCAAATTACGTAATTCTTCCTCGTTCATCGGAGCAGAGACAGTCATATTCGGCACACAGCGCATAAATGCGATGTCATAAGCCCCATGGTGTGTCGCACCATCTGCGCCTACAACGCCCGCGCGGTCCAAACAGAAAACGACGTTCAGATTCTGCAATGCAACATCATGGATCACCTGATCATATGCTCGTTGCATAAACGACGAATAGATATTACAGAATGGCAATAGTCCCTGAGTTGCGAGTCCCGCACTGAATGTGACAGCGTGCTGTTCAGCAATACCCACATCAAAAGCACGTTCGGGCATGGCTTTCATCATGATATTCATAGAAGATCCTGAAGGCATTGCCGGCGTTATCCCCACGATCTTATCATTTTGTTCTGCGAGCTCCACTAAGGTATGTCCAAAGACATCCTGAAACTTGGGAGCTACAGGTTTATCACTGAGCGATTTTTTGATCTCACCTGTAATTTTATCAAATAAACCAGGGGCATGCCACTTTGTCTGATCTTTTTCAGCCAGCGCAAAGCCCTTTCCTTTAACAGTAACAGCATGTAATAATTTGGGGCCTGGTATATGCTTAAGGTCTTCAAGCGTTTTTGCTAATTTCTTAACATCGTGCCCATCAACTGGGCCAAAATATCTAAAATTTAGAGATTCAAAGAGATTAGCATTCTTCAGTAAAGTTCCTTTTATACTTTTTTCCAATTTCTTGGCAATCCCCAAAGCATTGGGACCAACTTCGGAAATCTTAGTTAATACTGCTGCTATATCGTCTCTAAATCTATTGTATCGTTTTGAGGTGGTAATACTTGTCAAATACTCCTTTAACGCACCAACATTGGGATCTATCGACATGCAATTATCATTCAAAATTACTAAAAGATTAGATTTAGAAATTCCTGCATGATTCAATGCTTCAAATGCCATTCCTCCTGTTAACGCGCCATCACCGATCACGGCGATATGCTGGCGGTCTTTTTCACCTTTTATCTGAGATGCAACTGCCATACCCAACGCAGCGGAAATAGAAGTCGATGAGTGACCAACTCCGAATGCATCGTACTGGGATTCAAAACGGTTGGGAAAACCCGAGATTCCGTTCTCAATTCGATTGGTATGAAATATATCGCGACGACCCGTTAGAATTTTATGCCCATAAGCCTGATGACCGACATCCCAAATTAATTGATCATAGGGGGTATTCATTACGTAATGTAATGCTACCGTTAATTCGACAACTCCTAAACTTGCTGCAAAGTGACCACCATTAACCGAAACTTGATCAATAATAAATTGACGTAATTCCTGACTTAATTGTTCTAATTGGTCTTCCTTTAGCTTTTTAAGATCAGAGGGATCGTTTATTTTACTTAATAGTTCTCCAGTCTCAAACTGCATAGTATGCTATTTACATGATGTATACTCACAAAGTAACGACAAATTTATTTAATCTTTAAAATAAATCGCATTTACATATTGAGGTACAACAAATAAAATAATGAATAGTTTGCATAAGCGTTACTGCAAAAGATTTTATATGTAAATTTGTATAAGATATGCAAGTAGAAGAAGGCTACGAAATCAAGCTTCCTCAATTTGAGGGACCTTTTGATTTACTATTATTTTTTATCGAACGGGATGAACTAAACATCCATGATATACCAATTTCAAAGATTACAGATGATTTTTTGTCTTATGTGAGCCAAATGCAAGCGCTCAATATGGAAATGGCAAGTGAATTTATCTTCGTTGCCTCAACGCTGATGCGTATTAAAGCTAAAATGCTATTGCCTCGTCCAGATTTGGACGATAATGAGAATGAAATTGATCTTAGGGAAGATCTTGTTCAAAAACTTATTCTCTATAAACAATTTAAAGAAACCTGTGAAGATCTTAGAATATTGGAAGAGGATCGTCTAAAATGCTATAGCCGAGGCAATATACGTTTCGATATCCAGCAAAGACTTAAGCTAGATTCTAGCGGCGAAAATTTGGATAACTTCGACCTTTATGGCCTAATGATGATCTACGAGCAAATGATGTATCAATTCCGTAATCGTCCGCCAGAAGTAACCCATACAGTTGTCAAATACCCTTACACGATTGAACAACAAAAGAAAGCAATAGCCGAACTCATTGAGATTAACAAAAAATTGGATTTTCAGGAAATTCTTAAAAACTCAGAAAATAAAATTCAGTTCGTCTATAACTTTTTGGCCATTCTTGAAATGCTTCAGCAGCGATTGTTACAGATTGAAGTAGGCTTGGGCTACAACAATTTCAACGTTGGTGGAAGAGATCCAAATGAAGAGGAAGAATTTATCTTAGAAACTGAAGAAGCATAAAAAAGACCTGTCTAAGACAGGTCTTTTTTTTAATCTTTCTTCTTAAAAGCATTCCATCCTTGCGCTGTAATCGGATAAAGATTTCCAGATTTAGAAATCATCTCGCAACCTTCGGATCTGGGAGTCATATAACCAATAATACTGATGTCTGGCAGATTCTTAATTTTATCGTGATCTGCTTGCGCGATTGTAAACAATAATTCGTAGTCTTCACCGCCATTCAACGCCGCTACAGTCGGATCAATTCCAAATTCTCGTCCAGTATCGTAAGTCATCTGATCAAGCGGAATTTTTTCTTCGTATAGCCGACAGCCTTTGTCCGATTGTCGGCAGATGTGAAGAATCTCTGAAGCAAGCCCATCTGAAACATCCATCATCGCTGTAGGCTTAATTCCCAGATCAGCAAATAAAGCTACAATATCTTTACGGGCTTCAGGTTTTAATTGCCGCTCAACGATGTAATCTTTTCCTTCCAGATCAGGTTGTACATTTGGATTTTCTAGATAAATATCCTTCTCACGCTCAAGCAGCTGTAAGCCCATGTAAGCTGCCCCCAGGTCGCCAGAGACACATAATAAATCGCCTTCCTGAGCGCCACTACGATAAACGATTTGATCTGCATCAGCGTAACCTATACTCGTGACAGAAATTACTAATCCTTGTGCTGAAGCAGACGTGTCGCCTCCAATTAAATCAACGTTATATTTCTTGCACGCAATTAAAGCTCCCTGATAAATCTCCTCGACGGCTTCCAATGGAAATTTTGAGGACAAGCCTATTGAAAAGGTAATCTGAGACGCTATTCCATTCATTGCGTAGATATCGCTCAAATTGACCTGAACAGCTTTGTAACCTAGATGCTTTAAAGGAACATAACGAAGATCAAAATGAATTCCCTCCAAAAGTAAGTCAGTGGATATCAAAGTTTTCTTACCCTCAAAATCCAAAACAGCAGCGTCATCACCTATACCTTTAATGGTAGACTTCTCTGTTAATTCCACAGCTTTGCTTATATAATCAATCAGTCCGAACTCACCCATTTCTTCCAAATTGGTTCGCTCGGTATTGTCAAAATCAAACATGTTAAAAAGTTTAAAAGTTTATTATCGATAATGCCAAACAATCATCTCAAAGATTGATCGTACTGACATTACAAAACAGTTGTCGCAATAAAATCCAACAGTTTTCCGCACTTGTCGAGTCGTAATTCTCGTTTCTGCTATGGAAAAAAGAAAAGCTCATGCTAGCTATCGAAAACCAGTCTTTTCTTCTATCGCTAATAACCAGATTATGCTAATCGCTATAGTCCCAAGCTCGCCGATATTTCCAGCATACGTTCAATCGGACGCTGGGCACGAAAAATAACATCTTCAGGAAGAAGAATTTCAGGCGATTCAAACTTAAGGCAATTGTAGAGCTTCTCAAGCGTATTCAGCTTCATGTGTGGACAATCATTACATGCACAAGCATTGTTGGGTGGCGCTGGTATAAAAGTCTTATGAGGACTCGCTTTCTGCATCTGATGGAGAATGCCTGATTCTGTAGCAACGATATAGGAATGAGCCGCATCATTTTGAGTAAATTTCAGCATTCCAGCTGTAGATCCGACATAATCTGCGTTCGCTAGAATATGATCTTCACACTCTGGATGGGCAATAAATTTCGCATCCGGATATTCGGCTCTCAAACGTTCAATTTTTTCCTGGGAAAAAATCTCATGCACCATACAAGCGCCGTTCCAAAGGACTAGATCCCGGCCAGTTTTCTTTTTAACGTATGTCCCTAGATTACGATCGGGACCAAAGATGATTTTTTGGTCCTCAGGCAAGCTCTCCACAATTTGAACAGCATTACTTGATGTACATACAATATCTGAAAGCGCTTTCAATTCAGCGGTACAGTTCACATAAGTGATGACCAGATGATCTGGATATTGTTCTTTAAACTTCGCAAAAAGATGTGGTGGACAGGAATCCGACAACGAACAACCAGCTTTGGCATCAGGTAAAATAACCTTTTTTGTAGGCGAAAGTATCTTGGCTGTTTCCGCCATGAAATGCACGCCAGCAAAAACAATTAAATCCGCATCCGTCTTGGCTGCCTCTTGTGATAGTCCTAGGCTATCTCCAATATAATCGGCTATATCCTGAATTTCAGACTCTTGATAATAATGAGCCAATATTACAGCATTTTTTTCTTTCTTCAATCGTTGGATTTCTTCAACCAAATCCAATGAAGGATCGATCGGAGCATCGATATAACCTTTGGCCTGAAGCTCATAATTTACAATTTCCATGCGGGTAGTTTCAACTTTTGTGAATGACAAAAATAAGCATTGTTGCATATATAAAAGTCAATTAAAAGCAAATTAATCTAATGATCGCAATTTACCCTTCATATCAACAGGAAATAGTATCTAGCATTCGGATATTAATCGTTGATAATGAAAATATCAATTATTCTTTCGGCTACAACTGATTTGTATTAATTATCCGGGTTACTGGATGGTAATAATTCCGAAATCTGATCCGATAATTGCTCCCATTTATGATCTGTATTAGCAAACAAGAAAGAAAACCGAATGGTTCTTCAACCATAAAGCTTTTATATTTAAAAATAATAGTTAAATTATTATCTCTAAAAAATAATAAAGAAAGATCATTTCAAAATAAACCCTTCTAGAATCGAATATAAAGCATGTAATTAAGACATATATCCTTTATCAAAAGCTCAGCGGGTTTATTGTAAACTATTTCTATGTTAGAAAATCAGTTTCGCTAATATTCCTCTTTCGGAGCCTAAGGAACGTTGTTCGCCACATTACAAAACAATGAAAAATATGCCACAAAACGAAGCTTTATTTATTAACATTTAATACGACTTGCGGATTTAAAGTCATTATAAAACTGATTTATGGTCTAGGACTTGATCAATAAATTTTTATTGAATTCTCAGGGGGTTAAATCAGCCAATACGCTATGAATTTGAAACGGTGAAAAGAAAGAATACTGAATATGTGTAGCAAAATGGAGAATAAAGCGCTTGACAATCGTCTGTAGCTCTATTTTTCATTCTAACTTCCGTTTACCGCAAGCTGCCTATTAAGCGCTGCAGATTTATTAGTGCTTTGTAATTCGAACAAATTCCAGATAATATTAAACACAGCGCTAACAACTGTTGAACTGCAAATACACATTCAACTAGTTGCATACTATACAATCAAAATTTACGCAATAAAGTAAGGGCGCTAAAAGAGCATATTTTGAAAAAAAACTCGCGGTGTGGTAAATAGTATAATCTTATAAGGACAAATCAATTGCAACCAGGTAGGAACTGGATCTAGTAAATGTATATTTATAATAAACTCGATAAGAATTGAATATTTATAAATAAATAAAACGAATTCAATTATAAGCTAATCTCAAAGCCTATTTCTCAAAAATAAAAGTGGATACTCGCTTTTTACACAAAATCGATTTTGTGTGTTTTCTAAACAGACCCTCTGAGAATCGAATATTAACGATATAATCCAATAAATGGGTAATTAATCAATTGTAAAGAGGTTTATTATAAAAAATGAGCTAAATCAATCCAAAATCTGTAGATCAATGGCTTATTCTGGCACTCGAATTATAAAATCATGCTGAAAGGCGCAGCTTGTTATTGCTAAAACTGTTAGACATAAATATAGAATCGCTATTAAAAGGAATTAAATATTATAGCGCACCAATTACTTACCAAAATCTATAAATAAAGCAGCTTTAAAATAATAACCTAAAAAAATAATATAAAGTTAAATACATAAATTTTAGACTTAAAATAAATAGCAATTCGAAAACACTTTTTAAAATTCTAAAATACACTTAATCGCTTAGGATTGAATAGGGGATAAAATTATCATTTATTATTAATCTATTCGATCTATAAAGCGTTTATTTAAAAAATAAACCCCTTTAGAATTCTTTATAATAAAACTTCTAAATCATCATTGAGAATACTCAAATCTCACAAGCCAGCATCCACTAATTCCAAATACAAATTGACGTTGGGCAACAAATATAACAAGATTGTTTGTACTACAATAAATTATTCGAACAAATTATTTTATCTAAAAATCTCAATCCCTTTAATTATCAACCTCAGCTTTTAAAATCAAATTTTCAAATAAAGTCGTCTACAATCTTACAGAAAGTATTTAAATCAGACTATAACTAAATACTCAATTGTAAAAGCGTTTATATTAAAATTTGATGTCTATAGATTTGAATATAAAATCTACATCGTAGAAAACAGTTAAATATCTTAACTAAAAAGTGCTTAAAGCTCAAAAATTTCTATCAATACACCTCAAATCTATCAATCTGGAAGAATTTCAATGATTTGATTGCTTGAAAAAGCAATACCAAAAAATCCAATAGCTCAAAATGAGTTACTAAATTTCCATTTTTATAAAAATACAAATAGACAAATCTAAAGCACACTAAAACTAGTTTTCTAAAGCAAAAAGTCAACAAATAAACTATTTGGAACAGATCCAGGCACTTTACAATCCAATAAAATGCACTATTTTCTTTAAAATAGCGAATATTGAAACCTAACAGCATCTAAGCTAAATTTACAAATAGTATTTTTAACAATTTGAGCCCCTTAGAATTGCATAAAATCCATAATAAAAATTAAAAACTTAAAATATCGAATTATATAAGCTTTCGATTGCAAAAAGTGCAAAAGATTTTGAAATTAAGCCTCTTAAAATCACATTAAAACCATATCAAAAAAAAATTAAGTAAATATTGCTTTCTAAACCACTTTAAAAAGCGAGTAGAATGAATAAAAATTAAACAAACTCAATCACATTCGAATATTTCGATGGGATCTTTTACAATTTCCAAATATCGAAACGTAGAAGCGTCTGATTGAACTTTACAAAACTAAACAAAGATTTTCGAACGTATTCCACAATCTTTTTTTTCAATAAATACTAATTATTTTAAATAGAAGATCTCTTATTGTTTATTATGGTGTGGAAAAGTGGTATAAATAGCGTTGCTTTCATTTTGATTTTAGGTTTTTATAGAGTTTTCAACAATTTTTCAACAGTATTTTTAGATTAAATAGCTGATTTTTAAAACGGTAATTTTATTCATTTTTTATTTTCCATATTTTTTTGTTGAATAGTTTGTGTTTAAAAATTGTGGAAATCCCAAGAGTTTTATGCGGAAAAGTTTCAAAAATTTAGGTGGAAAGTTGGGGACTTGGAAATTGTTAAATACTTTTCATTTTTATTTAACCTTTTATTTACACGTTTTCCACATTTTTCGTTAATTTGAATCGTCACTTTTGGGGATAGTTTGTGAATTTAAAATATATGGCAGATAGAAAGGTCGATTTTTTGGTCATTGGATCAGGTATAGCTGGATTAAGCTTCGCATTAAAAGCTTCTAAATTCGGTAAAGTGTTGATAGTCACGAAGTCTAATGAGGATGAGTCAAATACAAAATATGCGCAAGGGGGGGTAGCTGCTGTTGTGGATAAGTCCGATAGCTTTGAAAAGCATATTGTTGATACTCAGATAGCTGGTGACGGATTATGTGATATTGAAATTGTGGAAAACGTCGTTCGCGAGGCTCCCGATCGTATTGCAGAGTTGATTTCCTACGGAACATCGTTTGATAAGGAAGAATCTGGACTTTATGACTTAGCAAAGGAGGGAGGGCATTCGGCGCATCGCATATTACATTACAAGGATATCACCGGTTACGAAATAGAACGGGCATTATTAGAGCAGGCGCATGTTGATCCAAATATTGAAATCGTAACACATTACTTTGCCATTGATTTAATCACACAACACCATTTGGGTGAATATGTAGATAAGAATAAAACGGATATCACGTGTTATGGTATCTATGCTTTCAACACATTTTCTCATCACGTAGATAAAATTTTGAGTAAGGTTACGGTAATGGCTTCCGGTGGAGCTGGGCATGTATATTCAAGCACAACTAATCCGACCATTGCTACTGGCGATGGTATTGCGATGGTGTATAGAGCCAAAGGGAAGGTGCGTAATATGGAGTTTATGCAATTTCATCCCACGTCACTATATAACCCTAAGGACTCACCTGCGTTTCTCGTTTCCGAAGCAGTGAGAGGATTTGGAGGTATTTTAAGAAGAGTCAATGGAGAGTCTTTTATGGAAGACTATGATGAGCGAGCTTCTTTGGCTCCGAGAGATATCGTGGCTAGAGCTATTGATGCGGAGATGAAGAAATCTGGTATTGATTATGTATATCTCGATATCACGCATAGGGATAAGGACGATATTATCAAACACTTTCCGAATATATATGAGAAATGTCTTTCTATTGGACTTGACATGTCCAAAGACTTTATACCGGTGACACCTGCAGCGCATTATCTTTGCGGTGGAATTTATGTGGATGATTTTGGGCGTAGCAGTATTCTCAATCTTTATGCTTGCGGAGAGTGTTCTTCTACAGGCTTGCATGGCGCAAATAGACTGGCTTCCAACTCGCTGCTTGAAGCACTTGTATATGCCCATCGTATATTCTTAGATGCGACGCAATTGGTTGAAACAATCAGTCATATAAGTGATGTTCCCGAATGGGATGATTCTGAGACCTCGCGTTCTAATGAGGATATTTTGGTGACTCACAATTTGCGCGAATGCCAAAAGATCATGAGCGATTATGTTGGTATCGTCCGTTCTGATTTTAGGCTTGAAAGAGCGCTTAAGCGGCTCCATCTATTATATGAGGAGACAGAGGAGTTTTATAGAAATACCAGGCTTTCTGTCAAACTTTGTGAATTACGAAATGTGATTCAAGTAGCTTACATTGTTACGAAATCGGCGATGTTGCGAAAGGAAAGTCGAGGATTGCATTATACAACTGACCATCCCGAGCATTCCGAAATATTACAGGATACAATTTTCTAAGAGATATGGCACTTATTTTACCCGTTTTGGATAAGTCACCGCTAATTGCTGAAGAGTGCTTCTTAGCGCCTAATTCGACGATTGTAGGTGATGTTGAGATTGGACATCATTGTTCGGTCTGGTTTAATGCTGTTATACGTGGCGACGTCAATTATATTCGAATAGGAAACTATACAAATATTCAAGATGGAGCTGTTTTACATTGCACTTATAAGAAATGTGGTACTTCAATTGGCAGTTATGTAAACATAGGACACCAAGCTATGGTACATGGTTGCGTTGTTGAAGATCACGTACTTATTGGTATGGGCGCTATTGTAATGGATAATGCTGTAATCGAATCGAATGTAATTATTGCTGCTGGGGCTGTCGTTTTAGAAAATACGCGCTGTGAGTCCGGATTCCTATATGCCGGTGTGCCAGCAAAAAAAATAAAAGCGCTAACTGAAGAACAGAAGGATCTGTTACTACAGTTACCGCATAATTATGTTCTATACAGTTCTTGGTTTTAGCGTAAACGACTTAGCAATATGTAAAAGGCTCTTTTAGTGGCCTAGATTATTCTTTCTTTAGGCCACTTAATGAAAAACTGTCTTTTTGCTCCCAGTTTGCTCGTATCGTGAATACTTTGTTTAAGTATACAACGGGCTCTGGAAAAGTCTTTTTTTCTACATCTCCGGTATCCCATATACCGTTATCATTATCGTCTCGGATTACACGCAAACTGTATTTACCGCCTGGATATTGTTTATACACTACTGCTGGGTTATCTGTGCTTATTTTGTCTAAGCGATAGACTTTGTCTTTTTTCTCATTGATCAATTCGACTAAGTATGTTGTATTGCTATCGAGGTCCGTGAAATCAAAGGTAAGATCCCCATAGTTTTCACTATCATCATAAGTAAGATCCAGTTTTTTTTCTTTGTTTTGTTCTCCAAAATAGCCTGTAATAGCGCCTTCTGCAAATTCAATTTGGTACTTTTTATCCTTCCTCCAATTATATCGAATGTGGTAGATGTTTGAATTCGCTGTATCCACAGCCAGCTGATAATTGGTCCGCACCAACGAATCTTCCTTGAATTTTAATTTTGTCTTGTCTATATTTTTTATTGGTGTGAAAGCGGACACTTGAAGGTGAGTGATGCGATCGACCCTCCCGTTATTTGGTGTAAAAATAGGGTCTATTGTTTGTTCTATTTTTACGTTTCCTTTTCTAACCAGGATAGTATCCAGTGGCTTCTCATTTTCCGTTAAGACCAACTTTAAAGAGTCTATTTTTAAATTTGGAATAAACAAGGTCGCAGAATCAGAGGTTTTTGCAAAGCGTATGATTTTATCTTTATTATTTACTTCATCATCAAGAATATTTAAGTTGGGTTTTTCTACTCTTCTATTAAAAATAAGGAGTACACTTCCGTTTTTTTCAAATTTCTTTTCTAACGTTCTAAACTTCTTTGGAGTGGCCTTGAATATTTCAAGATTAATGTTGCTCAGATCCCGCTCTAGTACGATAGAATCTTTTAAGAAACCTATTTCTTCGTCGGCACCGTTATAGATTCTGTCATTATTTTTTTCCTGGAGTGCGTAAATGCGGTATGTTCCCTCCCTTAGATTATTTAGTTTGTAATTGCCTGCAGTATCTGTTGTCGTAAATATATTTGCCTTCTTTTTACCAAAAATAGAATCTTGGCTAATGGGGATCAATAAGACTTTAACTTCTTTCTGTACCTCTTTAGTTATTGCACTTTTTACATTACCAGATATGCTGAGCGAGTCGATTTTGTCTCCGGTAGCAAACACGTAAGCATAATTGACCAATGCATTTCCTGCATTATAATCGACAAGTCCTTTACCAAAGTAGATGCTATATGTGGTATTCTTTTCAAGAGAATCTGGAAGGGTGATTTCAAGATTTTTTTTCTTGACTTTAAATTCCGGATTGCTCCCCATATCGGGCGTCACACTAAATTCTTTTTGTTGATTGGCGAGTTTAATGTATTCATCAAAAGTGATGACTATTTTTTTTTCTGTAAAATTCTTCGAGAAATTCGGCGGATTTTCCAATAGAATCTTAGGCGGAATAGAATCTTTTGGCCCTCCAGTTGGTTGCTGTATACTAGCACACTGTATTGATAAGGCAATAAGCATGATAAACAAGCTTAAAATAAGTAATCTTGGCGTAAAGCTGTTTTTTAGCCTTTCTGAGCTACTTTTATTTTCTTTTGAAGAAGTTGTCATAAAAAATAGAATATTGTCTTAAATCGCTTATTTTAAGCTTATATATGTATTTAGATTAAAAATCTGTAAATCAGTTATTTAACTCATATGAACCATCAATACGCTGATATCCGAAGGTGAAACGCCCGAGATTCGTGAAGCTTGACCAAGTGTACGTGGTTTAACCTTCGATAATTTTTGCCTTGCTTCGATGGACAGTGAATTTAACAAACTATAATCGAAGTCCGGATTTATTTCTCTATCTTCCATCTTTTTCATGCGATTTACAATCTCTATTTCTTTTTCGAAATAGCTTTCATATTTAAGATTGATCTCTGCTTGTTCTATGGTATCGTTGTCGAATTGTGATACAAATTGTGCAAAGCTCTCATCTCCTTTTATAATGTCTTGAATGCTGACCTGTGGTCTTGCCAGTACATTGCTTAATCTAGTTTTTTGAGCAAGCGCACTTGAGCCTACTTCTGCTAGCACGTTATTCATCTTTTCGAGATTAGTGGAGTTTTGTTTCAGATACTCGATAATATTATTAGAGTTTTCTATTTTGTTCTCTACTTTCTTTAGTCTTTCCTCTCCTACCAGTCCCAATTTATAAGCTAATGGGGTAAGGCGAATATCTGCATTGTCCTGACGTAATAACAAACGATGTTCCGCTCTAGAAGTAAACATCCGGTAAGGTTCTTCTGTTCCTTTTGTTACGAGGTCATCTACCAATACGCCGATGTAGGATTCGGATCTTTTTAAAATAAGTTCCTTATCGTCATTGATACGTTGGTGCGCATTAATACCGGCTAAGAAACCTTGAGCAGCTGCTTCTTCATATCCTGTGGTTCCATTAATCTGGCCTGCAAAGAACAGGTGTTTTACCAATTGCGTTTCGAGTGTGAGATCTAGTTGCATTGGTGGAAAGTAATCGTATTCTATGGCGTAGCCAGGACGGTACATTTTGGCATTTTCGAAACCAGGAATTAGTTGCAATGCTTTTAGCTGCACATCTTCCGGTAGAGATGTGGAAAATCCATTTACATAAATCTCTACTGTTTTAAAACCTTCGGGTTCGACGAATATCTGGTGCCGGTCACGTTCGGCAAAGCGATTAATTTTATCTTCTATCGATGGACAATAACGTGGTCCTAGTCCTTTGATGCGTCCAGTGAACATAGGCGATTTTTCGAAACCTGTCCGTAGCATTTCGTGTACCTTATCGTTGGTATAGGTGATCCAACAGCAACGTTGTTCTGTGGGTATATCTACATCTGTATAAGAAAATCTACCTCTTTTTTCGTCACCCCATTGTTCTTCCATCAGCGCATAGTTGAGGCTTCTTCCATCTATCCTTGGTGGAGTTCCGGTCTTCATTCTACCTGATTCGAAGCCGAGTGAAACAAGCTGTTCTGTCAATCCTGTGGCTGCCTTCTCTCCTGTTCTACCGCCACCAAATTTCTTATCGCCGATATGGATAACGCCATTTAAAAATGTCCCGTTGGTTAATACGACAGCATCGGATTCTATTTCAATTCCCATTGAAGTGATGACGCCACAGGCTCTACCATTTTTTACGATGACCTCTTTGACCGTATCTTGCCACATATCTAAATTAGGTAGAGACTCTAATTGTAACCTCCATTCTTCTGCAAATCGCATCCGGTCATTTTGCGTACGTGGGCTCCACATAGCTGGTCCTTTGGATAGGTTAAGCATGCGGAACTGGATTGTAGATTTATCCGCAATGATACCTGTGTATCCACCCATCGCATCAATCTCCCGTACAATTTGACCTTTCGCAACTCCACCTATAGCGGGATTACAGCTCATTTGGGCTATTACCCCCATATTCATCGTGATGAGTAATGTTGACGACCCTAAGTTGGCAGCAGCGGCTGCAGCTTCACAGCCAGCATGACCTGCACCAACTACTATTACATTATATTTTTTAAACATTTTCCTATTCTTGTTCCACGTGAAACGTGGTGTTTTATTTGTTTACAAATTTAAGCTTTCTCTTCGTTCCACGTGAAACGCTTTATGAAATTTTACATAAAATCAGCAAGATATAACCACCTCTCTGATTTCTCATCTATCTTCTTTTGTATCGATTCAATTTCCTCTGCAAGTGTGGAAAGCTTTAGATGATCTGTTAACTGATTAAGCTCTTCCGTTTTCAATTTTATATTTTGCTCGAGATTTTCTATCTCTTGTTCGAGTTTATTATACTCCAGCTGTTCTTTGTAAGAAAGCTTTTTCTTCTCTTCTTTTAAAATTGGCTTTACCTGTTCTTGAATGTTTTTTTTCTGTCTTTCTTTCTCTGCCTTTTGGATCTCATCTTGTTCGAGTTTGAAGTCAGCATAGTTTCCATTGTAGATTTGGACTCTCCCTCTTCCTTCGAAAATAAAAAGTTGGTCCGTTAGTTTATCTAATAAATATCTATCATGTGATACCAGGATGAGTACCCCCTTGTAGTTATCGAGAAAATCTTCCAATACATTTAAGGTGTCGATATCTAAGTCATTTGAAGGCTCATCGAGTATAAGAAAATTTGGATTCCGCATTAACACACGCATGAGCTGTAGCCGTTTTCTTTCTCCTCCACTCAACTTGTTTACAAAACCAAACTGTTTTTCAGGAGGAAATAAAAAGTGAGTTAGTAACTGGGAAGCTGTGATTACCTCTCCGTTTGCCATCTCAATATAATCTGCTACATTCTTCACAACATCCAATACACGGTCATTTTCATTTGCTTCCAATCCGCCTTGTTTATAATATCCATATACTGTTGTTTCTCCAACAGCGATAACTCCAGCGTCAGGATATTCTTCACCAGCGATCAAGTTTAAAAAGGTAGATTTTCCCGTTCCATTTTTTCCAGCTAGACCGATACGATCTCCTTTTTTGAACGTATAGGAAAAATCCTGTATGATTTCTTTTGCGCCATAACGTTTCGAAACTTTATCTAATTCCAATATTTTCGATCCCTGTCGACTCACTTTTACACTAAGTTGTACCGAGTCGTTTCCTTTAATAGCTTTAGATTTTTCTTCCAATTCATAATATGCATCGATACGCGATTTTGATTTGGTACCGCGTGCTTGAGGTTGACGTCGCATCCATTCCAATTCGCGACGAAGAAGATTTCTGCTCTTCTCTACCATTACTGCATCGATAGCTTCTCTTTCTGATTTTTTCTCTAGAAAATACGAATAGTTTCCTTTATAATTATAGAGATTACCCCTATCCAGTTCGCGGATCTCTGTACAGATATTGTCTAAAAAGTACCGATCGTGAGTGACCAAAAGAACGGTTTTGCTTCCTGTTGTCAACAGCTTTTCCAGCCACTCAATGGTTTCTATATCCAAGTGGTTGGTAGGTTCATCGAGGATATAGATATCAGGTTCATCGATTAAAAGTTTGGCTAATGCCAGCCGTTTTCGTTGACCCCCTGAAAGACTTTTAATATCCTGATGAAAATCCATAATATTTAGCCGATTGAGAATCGTCTTTATATTATGTTCATATTCCCACGCATTCAAAGAGCTTATTTTTTCCGTTAGATCTTCTAGCTTCTTTTCATCGATATTACTTTCCGAAAGAAGTTCTTCGTATTCGCGGATAAGACGTTGTTGGTCATTGTCTGCACTATAAATAAAATCATTGATAGATTTTAATCCTGTGAAATCAGGATCCTGTTCTAAGAAGCCAATTTTTATGCCTTTTTCTTTTACAACCTTTCCAGAAGTCGGTAGAATTCGTTCTGCTAAAATGGCAAGTAAGGTTGACTTACCTGTTCCATTGATTCCGACCAAGGCTACTCGATCTCCTTTTTGGAGTCCGAAATGTAAATCTTTAAAAAGCCATCGATCGTGGAAAGAATGGCTGACTTGTTCTGTAGCTAAAATACTCACGTTATATCACCCTAAATTATATTCATTAAATTACACAACACGGTAACTTCCAGGAGATCTCTATTCCCGGTAGTAGGTATTGTGTTGATAATCTTTTATTAAATTTCTGATTATCAGTTATTTGTATATTAAATCAATAATCTTTTTGATTGCTGACTAATTTAATCCATTGGGTGGCGTTCTGTATTCGGTTTACCTTTTTCCATCACATGAAGCGTGAATTCAAATGGAATAGGTATAACCCGCTAATTTGGAACGCTCGCAAAAATAAAGAAATAGTTTCTTATTCGATGCGAAAAAAGCTTCGTTGGATGATTAATTGGCAATAATGATACTGCCTTGATAAAATTAATTCAACGCGTAATCTGCAATCAGATTGAACCGTGGTATTTCAACATGAAAGCTGCTGTTGTCTAGTGTTCGGATCATATTATAATATCCTTCCATAAATCCGAATTCGCTATTGAGATTGCAACCTGAAGTATATTGATGGGTTTGTCCAGGCTCAATAACGGGTTGTTCTCCTACTACACCATCACCTGATACTTCTCTATAGTCTCCTTTTGCATCAAAAATTTTCCAATAGCGGCTTATCAATTGAACAGTGTAATCGCTGAGATTTTCTATGCTAATATGATAAGCAAACATAAAATGTTCACGGTCCGGATTCGAATACTCAGATTGATAGATGGTTTCAACCGAGATTTTTACGCCTTCTGTAATTTGTGTGATCATTTGAATGATGTTTATTGTTGCACTAAATATTTATGCTAAAATACTAATAATGAGTTTAAAATTCGAAATTTTAATGATTTAAAAAGGTTAAATAATGCTAAGTTTAAAATTAGTATAGTCAAATCGAGCTTAATTAGTACGTTTGTATTATGGCAAATGGCATATTATATTTAATTCCTGTTCCTTTGAGTGAAGATGCAGCTTTCCAGTCGTTTACTCCTTTTTTGGTGGAAACGATAAATTCATTGGACGAGTATATTGTGGAAAACGAAAAGACAGCACGTAAATTTCTAAAACTTGCGGGTTTAAAGATTCCGCAGAGCGCACTCAAAATTCATGACTATGGGAAACATGCGCGCGATAAAGGAAATATGAATGATTTTTTTGATGGCCTAACGCAGGGTAAGAATGTGGGTTTGATGTCGGAAGCAGGATGCCCCGGTGTGGCTGACCCGGGCGCTTCAATTGTTGCCCGTGCTCATCAGCTGGGAATCAAAGTTGTTCCACTTGTTGGTCCAAGCTCAATTCTGCTTGCTCTTATGGCATCGGGGTTCAGTGGTCAGAAATTTGCTTTTCATGGTTATCTGCCAATCGATAAAATAGAACGAGCCAAAGAAATTAAAAGTCTGGAGCTGCAGTCAGGACGTGAAAAACAAACGCAGATTTTTATTGAAACCCCGTTTAGGAATAATCAGCTTTTAGCAGAATTGCTGAAAACCTGTAAGCCGTCGACCTTACTCTGTATAGCATCCAATATGACAGCCCCAGATGAATCCATACAGAGCTTTACAATTGCTGAATGGCGAAAACGAAAGGATGATTTTCATAAAAGACCGACTATATTCCTTTTGTATGTTTGATGGTTCTCCCCTACCCTATTTATTTGGTACTATATAATAAGGCTGTAAAATTGCTGGAAATAGGTTTTCAGTTGTTTTTAGAAGTTGAGTGAGTGCTTACATTTTGTCTTTTATCCTTCAATTTTATGTGAGAATAAGATGAATAGAATAATTCGCTGTAAAACAAAGATAAATTGATATAAATTACTCAAAAATATAACGATATGAAATACTGTAGATTATTTGGTTTAATGTTCTGTTTTTCATTAACTATTTTAGGCAAATGTCTTTATGCACAGTCTTCTACCTATGTAATAGTTCATGGGGCATGGGGCGGTGCCTGGCAGTTTAAAAATACGGCTACCGAATTGGAGAAAAAAGGAAATAAAATTTACCGTCCCACACTAACTGGTTTAGGAGAGCGTTATCATCTAGCAGATTCATCTATTGGACTGCAAACTCATGTAAATGATGTGGTGAATACAATTTTGTTTGAGGATCTTCATGATATCATTTTGGTTGGACATAGTTATGGTGGTATGGTTATAACGGCTGTAGCAGACAGCCTTCCGGATCGAATCAAAAAAATGGTTTATTTGGATGCTATCCTTCCTTCAGACCAGGAATCAGTGATAAATTTGATGCAGAAGCCGGGTAAGGATAATGGACTCTTGAAATTTGAAAAGGATAGCTATATTCTTCCTTTTTGGGTAAAAGATGATACTAAGTTTCCGAGAGACGTCCCCCACCCTATAAAAACACTTACAGATAGAATTCATTTGATAAATCCGAAACGAAATCGGATTCCAACAACCTACATCTTAACGTATGAAGATGGGACCGCGTGGGAGAAGGATGATTTTTATCCATTTTATAAAAAAGCTAAAAGTCTTGGTTTTAAAACAATCGAATTTGTTGGTGATCACAATCCGCAAATAAAAAAGCTGAAAGAATTAGTAGATTTGTTAGAAAGGGAAAATAAATAAGCAATAGATATTTCAATGACGCAAGAGGAACTAGTAAGAGAATTGAGTAAGCCGGAGGTAATTTATACAGCCTTGGCTATCGTCGCTATACGTATTATCGTGTGGCTTTTATTTGCAAATACGATCCGGAAAACTTTAAAATTGGTTGCCCCAGAAAATCGATTAATGACACTTAACCAATCGTGGTTGGTCGCAATCCCTTTGGTGAATATTTATTGGAATTTTCAGGTTGCTGCACGTTTGCGGGATTCTTTGATTAACGAATTCTATGATCGGAAAATCGCCGTTGAGGAAAATCCTACCTTTAGAAAGGGATCCTTATATGCCTGGATTTATTTAGCAACAAATATTCCATTACCATTATCTATTTCAGGCGTGCTAATTGTTATGCATTTTGTGACTTTAGCAAATTACTGGTTTGAAATTAATGCAAATAAGCGGATTTTAGAAGAACATAATAAATTTAGAGAAAAGGAGGTAATTGTAAACCATGAGAATTAAAGATGTCATTGACTATTTGGAGCGGCTTGCTCCTTTAGATTTACAAGAATCTTATGATAATGCTGGACTTATTGTGGGAGATGCGAATAAGGAGGTTACAAAAGTGCTCATTTCGTTGGATTGTACGGAATCGGTCGTCCAGGAAGCTATTGATAAAGGCTGTAATTTAATTATTTCACATCATCCAATTGTATTTAAAGGATTGAAGAAATTCAATGGAAAGAATTATGTGGAGCGTACGGTTATTAAGGCAATCGAACATAAAATAGCATTGTATGCGATTCATACGAACCTGGATAATGTTACGGGTGGCGTGAATACAAAGATTGCGACCAAGCTAGGTTTGGAGAATCAGGCGATTTTGGAATCTAAAACAAATATTTTGCGAAAAATGGTTGTTTTTGTTCCGAGAAGTCACGTTGAAGATGTTCGACAGGCCTTATTCGATGCAGGAGCCGGAAAAGTCGGAAAGTATTACGATCAATGTAGCTTTAATACGGCTGGTTATGGTAGTTTTAGACCGTTGGCTGGTGCGGACCCTGCAATCGGAGAGGTTGGCATGCAAGAACGTGTTGAAGAAACCCGGATAGAAGTGATTTATCAGAAAAGCATCGAACGTAAGTTGCTTTTAGCACTTTATGACGCCCATCCCTATGAGGAGGTATCTTACGATCTGATTGATATTGCGAATAATGCCAGTGAGATTGGGGCTGGAATGATCGGAAATTTAGCAGAACCAATGGATGAACTGGATTTTTTAGCTTATCTTAAAGAAAAACTTGGACTTAATGTTATTCGCCATACAGCGCTTTTAGGTAAAAAGGTTGGAAGAGTAGCTGTCTGTGGTGGCTCAGGTGGATTTTTACTCGGAGCTGCCAAACGTTCGGGTGCTGATTTTTTTGTGACGGCCGATTACAAATATCATGAATTCTTTGATGCTGAAGGTGAAATCGTCATTGCTGATACAGGACATTTTGAGAGCGAACAATTTACGCAAGAATTATTGTACGACATTATTACGAAAAAATTTCCTAACTTTGCAACCTTAACAACAGAAATAGATACAAACCCTATAAAATACTACAGTTGATGGAACAAACCGTAGAACAAAAATTGAAAGCGTTATGGCTTTTGCAAGCCATTCATACTAAAATAGATAAAATTCGCCAAGTTCGTGGTGAATTACCTATGGAAGTTGCAGATCTTGAAGATGAGATTGCGGGTTTAGAAACTCGTATTGAGAAGATCAGAATAGACTTAGACGATTTAGAAGATTCGATCGTTAAGCGTAAAAACATGATTAAGGATGCCCAAGCTGCTATCAAGAAATATGAGTCGCAGCTAAATGAGGTAAAGAATAATCGCGAATATGACGCTATTTCAAAAGAAATTGAAATTCAAGGTCTTGAGATTCAGGTTTGTGAAAAGAGAATTAAAGAAGCAGAATTCGAGATTCGCAATAAAACAGAAAACTACGATACTACAGTAGGGAATCTTGAGTATAGCAAAGGCGAACTTGAAGGAAAAAAGAAAGAATTGGAAACCATTACTTCTGAAACTCAAAAGGAAGAAGATGGATTGTTGGCGAAAGCTACTGAAGCTGAGGCTAATATAGAAGATCGGTTGAACAAAGTATACTACCGTCTTCGTAATTCATTCAAAAATGGACTTGCTGTGGTTTCAATTGACCGCGATAGCTGTTCAGGATGTCACAATAAAATTCCTGCTCAGATGCAGTCGGAAATCCGCCAGCGCAAAAAAATTATTATTTGCGAACACTGTGGACGTGTTTTAGTTGACGAAGGTATTGTATTGGAAATCGAACAAGAGTACGGTTTTTAATCGTTGATAAAGAAAAGCCCTGCTATTTTTAGCAGGGCTTTTTTTTTAATCATTTTTTTATGCAACTTTGTTGATATACTAACTAGGTCCACTGTGCAAAATTGTAGTTTTGTATGTGGTAAATTTTAACCTTAACATGTTTATGAATAGAACTCACTTCAAGCTAATTGCAGCATTTTTGGTCGGAACAACTTTTCTGTCAGCAAAAGCGCAAGAAACCTTATTGCTTCGAAATCCAAGTATAAGCGCTAATAATATCGCTTTTGTCTATGGTGGAGATATTTGGATTGCTGACAAAAATGGCAGTAATCCGAGACGACTAACAACCAATCCTGGTGTAGAACAGAATCCGATGTTTTCTCCTGATGGTAAGAAAGTGGCATTTACAGGCAACTATGACGGAAATACCGACGTCTATGTAATACCTGTAGCAGGAGGTGAACCCAAGCGTATCACTTATCATCCCTCTTCGGATGTATTACGTGGATGGCTCAACAATGATGAAGTATACTATACAACATCGCGAGATTTTACCTATGCTTTAAGTCCGCGATTATATAGTTCCAATATACAAATGTCAGGAATGGACAAGGCATTGATGATGCCTGAAGCCACGCAAGGCAGCCCTTCTGCAGATGGTCGCTATTGGGCCTATATCAAGAATACCGATCCTACAGAAAGAGACCGGGTAGCCTTTAAACGTTATCGGGGTGGCGGTATGCCGACTATTTGGATCTTCGATACGAAAACCAAAGAAATAGAAGCAATTCCACAAGTTAAAAGCAATGACGTTAAGCCATTATGGTTGGGTACTAAGGTTTATTTCCTATCTGACCGCGATAAAATCGTTAATATCTTCAGTTATGATACCAAAACCAAGAAGGTAGATAAATTAACAGATTTCAAAGACTATGATGTGCGTTCGCTGAATGGGAATGGCACAGATTTGATTTTTGAATATGCTGGAGCACTAAATACGTTGAGTTTAAGCAATAATAAAGTAACTCCGCTGCATATTAGTGTAAACACGGATGTGATGTATAAAAGGCCGTATTATAAAGATATCAAGGATGATATACGCTATGCTACACTATCACCAACCGGTCAGCGCGCACTATTTGAGGCGAGAGGAGAAATATTTACAGTGCCTAAAGAAAAGGGCGAGGCTCGAAATTTATCAAATTCACCGGGTTCTCATGAGCGTTTTCCAGATTGGTCTCCAAACGGTAAATGGGTATCTTATATTTCAGACAAAAATGGATCTTATCAGTTGGTGCTGACAGATCAGTTCGGAAAAGATAAACCATTATATTTTAATTTGGGTGAAACTAATTTCTATTTTGAGCCGACTTGGTCGCCCGATTCAAAGAAATTATTTTACAATGATTCGCATCTCAATCTGTATTATATTGATATCGCTTCTAAAGCAGTTGTCAAAGTTGCTGATGATAAATTAAGTGGCCAAACAGGGCGGGTATCCAATCATTTCCAGCCAAGCTGGTCTCCAGATTCTAAATGGATATCCTTTATTCGTACGCTGGAAAATGGCGTACCTGCTGTATTCATGTACAATTTGGACACAAAGAAAACCCAGCAGATCACCGATGGTATGAGCTCTGCTCGTAGTACGGCATTCTCTCAAGACGGTAAATATTTATTTTTTACGGCAAGTACCAATACAGGTTTAACGAATTCTGGTTTACATATGTCCGCTGTACAGCGAAATGTAGACTATGCAGTTTATGCTTTTATTCTTTCGAGCAAAACGCCATCTTTCTTTAAAAATGATAGTGATGAGGAGCAAATCCGTGAAGAAAACGCAGATAAAAAGGAAGAAGGAGAAACTAATAAAAAGGAGCGCTTAAAAGAGAACGATAAGAAATCTCCTAAAAAAGATAAAAAGGAAGCCGCAGTGACAAGCAAGCCAATCGACAAATCTATTCAGGTTGATTTCGATCGTATAGAAAATAGAATTGTTGCGCTTCCTTTACCGGCAGGACCTTATTGGAACTTGAATGGTTTAGTACCTAATCAATTGACCTATCAACGCGGTGGAACGATTGGTGCCTATGATTTTAAGGAACTTGAAAACAAAACCTTAGTGGAAAATGCACGTAGTTACGTTATTAGTGCTGATGGTAAGAAAATGTTGTTCCAAACGGGAAATGGATTTAATATTGTAAATGCTGGACAAAAAGTTGCCTCACCTACTGCTGGAGAAATTAAATTAGCTGGAATCCAGCAACTGGTGGATCCTGCAGCGGAATGGAAGCAAGTGTTCAATGAAGTTTGGTCAATGCAAAAGGATTATTTTTATGTGGAAAATATGCATGGTGCCGATTGGAAAGCAATGAAAGCTAAATATGAAAAATTCCTACCTTTTGTCAACCATCGTTCTGATCTCGGTTATTTATTGAATGAAATGATGGGAGAAATGGTCGTAGGACATAATTATATTTATCCCGGAGATCAGCCTTCTACACCTTCAGTTTCTGTTGGTGTGCTTGGAGCTGATTATACGCTAAAGAATGGATACTATCAGATCGCTAAATTATTTACGCGTCTAGAATGGAATCCGTCTTTCAAAGCACCATTGGCTGAACCTGGATTGAACATCAAGGAAGGAGATTATATTGTTGCTGTGAATGGTACAGAATTGACTGAAGATAAAGATATCTATAGCCTATTTGACAATACTGTCGGGAAGCAAGTGATGCTCAAGATCAATTCAAAACCTTCATTGGTTGGCGCACGTGAAGTCATCGTTAAACCGATTTCTTTTGGTGATGAAATGAACTTGCGTAGCATGGAATGGGTAGAGCGAAACCGTAAAAGAGTGAATGATTTGAGTAATGGCCAAATAGCTTACGTGTACATGCCGAACACCGGTCCTGAGGGGTATACTTATTTCAATCGTTATTACTTCGCTCAGATGGATAAAAAGGCTCTTCTGATGGACGAAAGGAACAATGGTGGTGGATGGGTTGCTGATTATGTGATCGACCTCTTGTCCCGCGAGTTAATTGCCGGCTGGGGCATTCGTGATGGAAAAGGATTCACGACACCCGGTAACGGTATTTATGGACCGAAAGCCATGATCATCAATGAAAATGCCGGTTCTGGCGGTGATATGATGCCTTATATGTTCCGTTTTAAAGGCTTGGGCAAATTGGTGGGGCGCACCACAATGGGAATCTTAGTGGGTATCAGTGGTTATCCTCCATTGCTGGATGGAGGCCGGATAACATCTCCAAACTTCGGTGTGTATGACCTCAAAGGAAATTGGATCATCGAAAATGAAGGCGTTGCTCCGGATGTTTTTATCGAACAATTGCCGAAAGATCTTTTGGAAGGTCGTGATCCTCAACTGGAGAAAACAGTGAAAATACTGTTGGATGAAATGAAAACTTATCCATACAAAAATCTTCAGAAGCCAGCAGACCCAGTTCGGGTAAATTAATGAGATACGCATCAAAAAGGGCTTTGAAAATTTTCAAAGCCCTTTTTGATGCGATTAGATCATATACAATAGCAACTTTTGATGATTTTGAATGGATCAGCATTCGGCTATTTATTGGCTTTACCTGCTTTTATTGTTATCTTTAGCGTATATTTAATACATATGTTTCCAGCGCAAACTACCCACCCTTTTCAATCGTTGTTGCGGTTGATTTTAATGGTTATCGGTTTTACTTTCATATCACAAGTAGTCTATTTTATCGCGTTGTTTTTTTATTATAAAATGACGGGACAGGTTTTTTCATTAGCGGCGGTCATGAATGGATCGGCCAATGAAATGCGCCTTTTATTGTTAATGAGTAGTTTAGGATCATTTGTGATTCCTGCTTATTTGATGGATACGCGGGAGGGCTATGGAATTAAGTATTTCCGTCTTGATGATAAGCCTAACGCAATACAGTTTGCCTATATCTTTCTGGCTATGCTTGCTTTTATGCCGGTGATGAATTTGATCGGTCACTGGAATGAGTCGTTAAAACTTCCAGAGAATATGAAATCGGTACAGCTTTGGATGGAACAGAGTGAAAAGGATTCCGGAGATCTTATTCGGGGTATTATTATGGAATCGAGCATTCTTGGTTTTCTGTTCAATATCATTGTGTTGGCGCTGATACCTGCCATCGGAGAGGAATTGTTATTTCGAGGTGTTTTACAAAATATAGTCGGAAGATGGTTGCATAATCCCCACGTTGTTATCTGGATTGTAGCGGTTATTTTTAGTGCAATACATCTGCAATTTTTTGGTTTTGTACCCCGCTTGCTCTTGGGTGCTTTTTTTGGTTATCTCTATCTATGGAGCAAAAACATCCTATTGCCCATCTTCGGGCATTTTGTTAACAATGCGGGAGCTACGGTTATCTCATTCTATTATGCTAGGCAAGGAAAAAGCTATGATGAGCTCAATGCATTTGAGTTACAATCTTGGTGGATATATCTTGTAGCCTTCATTTTTACTCTTATTTTTGTACTCTTATTTTATCGAACCACCCAAAAAGAAAACAATGGAGAACGATTGGAAAAAAATTAAAACATATACAAATGCTATTCAGGCAGAGATAGTCAAACAAATGTTGGAAGAGCATGGAATTCCTGCTGTTGTTTTGAATAAGCAAGATTCTTCTTATCTATTTGGAAAAATTGAACTTTATGTCAACGAAGGATCTATCGAAATGGCTGAACGACTAATTGAAGAAGCAGAAGGGGATATTAATTTATGAAAACAAGAGCAATAACAGGAGTAATCTTTGTAGCTGTCATGATAGCAGCCACTCTTTTTGGGGCATACGTTTACTCCATCTTTTTTACATTGCTCAGTACATGGTGCCTTTATGAATTTTATGGGATCGTTTCGTCGGATGAACGCGCTCCAAATAAATGGTTAGGCATACTATTGGCTTTGCTGCTATTTATTTTAGGTTCATTGATTTCATTGGACCTATTAAATGTTAAGTTTTTGGCGCTGATGATTCCTATTGTAAGCGTGACTTATATTGTTTCACTTTTTCAGAAACGAAAGTTCCCTTTTAACGACATCGCCTATACTTTTTTGGGTATAGCTTATGTTACACTGCCTTTTTTCCTATTTTCCAAACTAGGGTTTATGCAGGGTAGTTTTAATTATGTGCTTCCCTTAGGTTTTTTAATTTTATTGTGGACAAATGATACTGGCGCATATTTGGCTGGACGAAGCTTTGGAAAGCGTAAATTATTTGAAAGAATTTCGCCTAAAAAGACATGGGAAGGTTTTTTCGGGGGATTGATTTTGGCTATTGTTGCCGCGGTGAATCTGGAGAAGTATTTCAGTTATTTACCGCTTTGGCAATGGATAACTGTTGCGGTAATTATTAGCGTTGTGGGTACATTGGGGGATTTGGTCGAGTCTATGTTAAAGCGTAGCCTACAGGTCAAAGACTCGGGTAATATATTACCTGGGCATGGAGGGTTTTTGGATAGATTTGACGGATTGTTATTGGCTGCGCCAATGGTCTATGTTTTCTTAATTTTAATTAATTGATCGTAATATGAGTCACATTCAAAAATCTACTTTTGATTTTTTGACGGAATTGAAAGCTAATAATTCTCGGGAATGGTTTGCTGATAACAGGGCAAAGTATGAAGCCGCATTAGTTGATGTAAGAAGCTTTTTAACGGATTTAATTGCGGCTTTAAGTGAGTTTGATCCTAAAATTAATACCACCATACAGGCCAGCAAATGTCTATTTCGGATTTACCGCGATACGCGTTTTTCAACGGATAAAACACCTTACAAAAGCTGGTTTGGTGCAGGGATATCTGTAGATGGGAGAAAGCTACAAGGACCAGAGTACTATATCCATATCGGTGCGGAAAATTCATTTATAGCATGTGGCTACTGGCGACCTGAAAAGCAACATTTAGAAGCAATTAGGCAAGAAATCGATTATAATGGTGGTAAGCTAGATGATATTTTGAAAGAGGTGTTGTCCGAAAATAAAATTGCGTTATTTAAAGAGGATCTGTTAAAACGTGCTCCTGCTGGTTATAACGAAGATAATCCTTTTATTGACCTGATCAAATTAAAGAGCTTTGTGTTGGACAGATCGTTAACTGTAAAAGAGCTATCTGCGAAAAATGCACTGGATAATATCGTGGCGTCTTATAAAAGTATGCTTCCTTTCAAGGAGTTTTTACAAGAAGCCATCGATACAGAATAACTATTCGGGTAAGCTAATTTTACCCATACATACAGCGGGAGAATCTTTGATATACGCTACATTGGATTTGTTGCCCGCTAGGGTTTCGTTTGCCAATAGCGCAAAGAGAACGGCTTCTTTTGCATCAGGATCTATACCTAATGTTGCAAAACTTTGCACCTTACACGTTGGTAAACTTGTTTTGATATAATCAAACAGCAAAGGATTATGTAGCCCTCCGCCGCTGATATAAACGGCGATATCGGATAGACCTTCAGTCTGGCTGCGAATTCCATTAACCATCGCTTGAGCAGCGAAACGATTAAGGGTAGCCATGACATCTTTGTGAGGCAGATCTGTTGTCTTAGAGCTATGCTGTGCTCGTTGGAGATAGGTCAGATTAAATAGTTCTGGGCCAGTAGTTTTTGGAAAGGGTAGTGTTAGAAACTCTTCCGCCAAAAGCTGATTCAATAAATCTTCATTTACACAGCCAGTTTTTGCCATCTGAGCATCCTTGTCCATTTCTGTATCAAAGTGCGTCTTCATGTATTGATTCATCATGGTATTTCCCGGGCCTAGGTCAGTAGCATATGCTTTCAACTTGGTTTGGTGGCTTGGGATAAATGTGAAATTAGAAATCCCTCCAATATTCAGTAAGAAACGATTTTCTGTCGGATGTGAAAAAAGTAGGTAGTCGCCATAAGCTGCTAAAGGTGCCCCCTCTCCCCCTGCAGCGATATGCTTCTGTCTAAAGTCTGATAGGGTTATGATACCTGTATGCACTGCAATATGATCCCCATCTCCGATCTGTAAGGTACTATTTGGCCAATTTTGATCTTTTGTCAACGATTTGGGAGCATGGTAAACTGTCTGTCCATGACTGGCTATACAATCAATCTCACTGTTCGCAATATTCCATTGTTTTAAGGCTGCATTGATTAAATTTGCATGGGTTATTCCAATGTAGGCATTGAGTCCGGAAAAGAGCTGCTGATCGATATGGCGTTTTGCAAAAACTTCTCGAACTCGTGTCCTAAATTCGTCGTCATACTCCATGGTAGAAAATTTCTCCAGCTGTATTTTTGTTATTTTTCCTGCATGCTCTATGCGGCATAGTGCAATGTCTAACCCATCTAGTGAAGTGCCGGACATCAGGCCAATAATGAGTCGCGCTTTCTTTCGTGAAATTTGGTAAAGTCTTTCGATTTGAAGATTCATAGCTTAAAATTAAGCACAAAAATGTTATGATGAATATCATTTTTGACAATTGAAGATATTTTGTAACTTCACGGCATTAAAAATCAAAAAATTAAATACAATGAATTTTCCAGCAGAATTGAAATACACCAAAGATCACGAATGGATTCGTGTTGAAGGTGATGAAGCAGTAGTAGGGATTACTGATTTCGCTCAACGTGAATTGGGAGACATCGTTTTTGTTGACATTAACACTGTAGGTGATGAAATTGCCGCAAATGAAGTTTTCGGAACAATTGAAGCGGTAAAAACTGTTTCTGATTTGTTTTTGCCTGTATCAGCTACAATTTTATCTGTTAATGAGGCTATTGATGCATCTCCTGAGTTGGTCAATTCTGATCCGTATGGAGAAGGTTGGATTGTTCGTATTAAATTGAACAACGCTGCTGATGTAGACGCTTTGTTCACCGCTGAGCAATACAAAGAAGAGATTAACGCGTAGTTTAAAACTATCTATATGAAATAGGGACCAACAGGTCCCTATTTTTTTGTTCTAATCGATGGTTTATTGACTTTTTAATGTGGTCTTTATTTTGGCTTCCGGCATATCTACATCACTTATCATTTCGGTTGCCTTGGTAAGACAGGTTTTTTTATCCAAAACATAAAAACCTTGGAGATTGCCGACCTGGTTTGCATCAGGACCAAACATCTTTCCTTCCACATTTACTTTGTAACCAAGCTCATTTGCCTCGATTAATGTCATTTTGCTTTCTACCATTATTCCTGAATCATCAGATTCTGTTTTTGATGTCCATGAATCTCCGATGGTAACAGGTTGCTCAGGTAATACAGTGCTGATATTTTCGAACATACTTTTGTCAAACGGCATATTGATGCCTTCAGGTAATTTGATATCCGACGACTTACCAAGTTGGTTTACATTGAAGGTTATATTATTTTCTAGCAGCTTGCCTAACGTAGCATGCATCTGCTTAGAAAAATCATTAGCTTCTGGATTTTTTGAGTCATATGCCATGTCCATTCCTGCCATATTCATTTTCATATTGATTCCTGTGTATTTTAAATCAAATGCGAATGAATTATCTTTTGTTGCTGTATTGGTTATATCAAACCCCATGTTGAGATCTGTAGTCATTTTTTGACCAGCGGCATCGATGTCCATGGTCATACTCAGGTTTTGTGAAATCTTTTTTCCTGCATCCGGATTTACGCGTAGTGTATATTTCTTTTGTGCGGAAGCCGCGAGAACAAAGAAAGCAAATACCGCGATCAATGAGGTTATTCTTAATTTTTTCATATCTATAATTTTTATGTTTTTATCAGTAATAATTGGGCAATTTAAATATATAAAAAAATCCCTTCTACGTGGTAAAAGGGATTTGGGTTTTTTATAATTAACAAAAATTACTTTTTGATATAAGATACTTCTTTAACAGCTTTTACAACTTTTTCGACGTTAGGCAGAGCCGCTTCGATTAATGTTGGTGCGTAAGGAAGTGGTACATCGGCACAATTTACGCGTATTACAGGCGCATCTAGGTAGTCAAATGCATTGCGTTGAACATTGAATGCTAAATCTGTAGAAATAGATGCCAATGGCCATGCTTCTTCTACAATCACTAAGCGATTCGTTTTCTTAACAGATGCGATGATTGTTGGGTAATCAATTGGACGTACGGAACGCAAATCGATTAATTCAACGCTGATACCTTCTTTTTTCAATTCTTCAACTGCAGGAATGACAACGCGAGGAAGCATTTTACCAAAAGATACAACAGTTACATCTGTACCTTCCTGGATGATATTAGCTTTTCCGATTTCCAAGTAATATTCTTCTTCAGGAACTTGTCCTTTATCGCCGTACATTACTTCAGACTCCATAAAGATGACAGGATCTGGATCTATAATCGATGATTTTAATAGACCTTTAGCTTCATATGGGTTAGAAGGTACCACGACTTTTAAACCTGGTGTATTTGCAAACCAGTTCTCGAAGTTTTGAGAGTGTTGAGCTGCAAGTTGGCCAGCATTTCCTGTAGGACCACGAAAGACCATTGGAATAGAGAACTGTCCACCACTCATTGAGTGGATTTTTGCAGCTGCATTGATCACTTGGTCGATAGCAACAAGTGAAAAATTGAATGTCATGAATTCCACAATAGGTTTTAAACCATTCATTGCCGCTCCAACAGCAATACCCGCAAAACCAAGTTCAGCAATAGGTGTATCAATGATACGTTTTGCGCCGAATTCATCAAGCATACCCTGACTCACTTTGTAAGCTCCGTTATACTCAGCAACTTCTTCTCCTAATAAAAATATTTTGTCGTCTTTACGCATTTCTTCGTTCATTGCTTCACGAAGTGCTTCTCTGAATTGTATTTCTCTCATCAGTTGTAAAATAGTGTCAATTTTTAGATTACAAATCTACTATTTAAAATTGATATTTTGAAGATTTGAACACGCTAATTGTATAGTTTTATGTCATTTTTTAAGATGTAAATGACTTTCATATTAAATTTTTAAATATAAGTTGCTCAGATATTCCAATGTTTTTATAAGTGCCTTATTACTATTCATGATAGCTAACGGAATGTTCCACGTGGCACGGTTCCTTTTTTCTACGTAATTAGAAATACCGCGAATCTCTATAACGGGAACAGTCATTTTGTCCGCAGCATAGAAAACAGCAGCTCCCTCCATACTTTCTACGAGACTATTGGGATGGAGCTTTTGAATTTTTTCGATGCTTTCTGTATGACCATGTACTTTGTTTACGGTAATGCCCTCCCCCTGTTTTAGAAATGGGAGACGAAGCTCTTTGTCAGCTAATAAGCACGAGGAAAATTTAGATTTTCCGTAGCCCAATTGGTCTATTGGAATAAAGTTATTACCGTCTTCCGCGCCAAGCTCAACGAATGACTCTGAAACCACTTGGATGACCGAACCTATTTCAACATGCCGATCCAGACATCCCCCTATTCCTATATTAATAAGAAGATCATATTTTTTTTCATGAAGTGCTCTTCCTAGCGCAAAGGCTGTGGCCACCATGCCAACACCAGTGATGAGGGTATCGCATCGATCGTATGTTGATGCCACTTCCAGGAACGGCTGCAATTCAAATGAAGTAGCCGCAATAACTAATATTTGCATGACGAACTCTTTTTTGAGGGAAAAATACAAATTATCTTGTGCGCAAAAGTATTTTAAAACAAAATATAGTACTTGGTATTCGTCCAACTGACAGATCTGACTTTGATTTATACATAGGATGATTTGGCTTTTGCTAACAATATCATTGCTGATAAGCGCGGTAAAACGGCATTCTTTTCAGCATTTAAAAGTTAGGAATAGCCACTGCTTTATTATACATTAATAGCGGTTTAATAGCTATTTAGTTTAGCTTTTAATTAGGTATAATATAGGTTGAACCTAAACTAACCCTAAGTTAACCCTAACTTAACCCTAAACTAAACCCAACTAAATACACAATCAGATAATAACAAAAATTACATAAAAGAGCCAATATATAAACACTGCTATTCTCATAAAGAGTAAGCAACGTTCGGTTTCAAATTTTAGCCATGCGTTCTCTAACAGGTTAAGACTTAGATTATGTAACTTTTATCGCTTTTGAATGAAGAATGGCATAGGCACTTCATTATATTACGGTATTCTGACGGCATTCCTCAAATTGAAATGTTAAAATTGCGCCTAAAGCCTTATCTTTGTATTATTATGGTATTTATAACTCGTCGTGAACGTTTCTGTGCTGCGCACAAGCTCTATCGTGAAGACTGGAGTGAGGAGCAGAATGAACAGGTTTTTGGTCTTTGTGCCAATCCGAATTGGCATGGACATAATTATGATCTTTATGTCACAGTTAAAGGAAATGTTAATCCAGAAACTGGTTTTTTGATTGACCTAAAGATGATGAAGGAAATTATCAATCGTAGCATCATCGATAAGGTAGACCACCGTAATTTTAATTTAGATGTTGATTTTATGCAGGGTGTGATGGCTTCAACTGAAAATATCGCAATCGAGATATTTAAGATTCTAAAACCCTTGTTTGATGAACAGGGAGTAATTTTACATAGTGTCCGTTTGCACGAAACAGAAAATAATTACGTCGAATATTTTGGCGATTAAACTTTAATACATTTAAATAGTAGAAACTATGAGTCAGCACTCATTTGACAACGAAGAGTTGGATGGATATATTAAGATCGACAAATACAATACTGAAAAGGTAGAACGAATCGCTTCTCATTATACCGATATATTGGCATGTCTTGGGGAAGATCCCAAACGTGAAGGTTTAGTAAAGACGCCAGAGCGTGTTGCGAAAGCGTTGCAATTTTTGACACATGGCTATGATATTGATGCTGGAGAGGTATTACGTGGAGCGATGTTTGAAGAAGACTATAGTCAAATGGTTGTCGTCAAAGATATTGAAGTCTATTCTCTTTGTGAACACCACATGTTGCCTTTTTTCGGTAAAGCCCATATAGCTTATATTCCTAACGGACATATTGTTGGATTGAGTAAAATACCGCGTGTCGTTGATATTTTTGCACGTCGTCTTCAGGTTCAGGAGAGGCTCACTAATGAAATCAGGGACTGTATCCAAGAAACTTTGGGGGCGCTGGGCGTAGCTGTAGTCATGGAATGTAAACACATGTGTATGGCAATGCGTGGCGTACAGAAACAAAATTCTGTGACAACAACTTCTGCATTTACAGGAGCTTTTCAAAATGATGTAACGCGATCCGAATTCTTACGCTTGATCACAGCTGATCTTGCGTAATACCGGTATGGTGCAATAATAAAAAAGCCTTCTAAAATATGATATTTTAGAAGGCTTTTTCTTTGGGGAAATTGTGATCTGAAATAAAATTTTAAAATTGACGATGTTGGGTTTTTATGCATTTGAGGCAATTTTAAAAAAACGTCCTTTACAAAAGTTTTATTGTATTTGTTTGATAATCAGGTTTTAGTAAAAAAAAGTTTTTATACTAAATATGTTTTTTGGTACCTTTGCGGTTATGGAAATTGTTGGCAGCGATTTAGAGTCCTATTTGGAACATACTACAGACGAAGAAAATTCGTTACTGAAAATGGTAAATCGGGACACTTATTTGAAGGAAACAATGCCCCATATGTTATCTGGACATTACCAGGGAAGAGTTCTTTCTTTATTGAGTAAATTGGTTGCTCCCAAGCGTATTTTAGAGATTGGGACTTTTACGGGATACGCAACTTTATGTCTCGCTGAAGGGCTGAAGGAAGATGGTCTATTACATACCATTGATATCAATGCAGAGCAGCAAGAAAGGGTTCAAGGTTATTTTGATGAATCGCCATTTGCTGACAAAATCAGATATCACATTGGCGATGCGGCGGTGATACTACCAACATTGAATGAAACATTCGATCTAGTATTTATCGACGCAGACAAGAAGAGAAATTTATTTTATTTCGAAACGATAATAAATCAAGTTCCGTCTGGGGGACTTATTTTGATTGACAATGTCTTATGGAAAGGTAAGGTATTGGATTCAAAACCAGACAACCAAACAAAGCAGATCATTGATTTGAATGCACGTTTAGCTCAGGACAAGCGCGTAGAAAAGGTGATATTACCAATTCGAGACGGACTTTTTGTATTACGCAAGAAGTAATTTGTGAACTAAAACATTCTTCATGAATTTAAAACAATTAAAAAGCTTTGTACTGATACTAGCTTTGGGAACTTTTGGATTAACAAAGGTTTCGGCTCAAAGTAATGCGGCATATGTCGATAAGTACAGTCCAATAGCAAAAGAAATGATGGAGGAACATGGTGTTCCGGCATCGGTTATCTTAGCCATCGCCATGCATGAAAGCGGAAATGGTGGTAGCAGGGTAGCAAAGAATTTGAATAACCATTTTGGTGTCAAAGGAAAGAACAATAGTACCGTTATTCGGTCAGCTTACAAAGGTTATCGGTCAGTATTGGACTCGTACGATGATTTTGTAGGAATAGTGAAAAGAAAAAAGACTACTCAAAGTCTTTTTGATAAGCATCCGGGTGAAAAATACGAGGCTTGGGTAAAAGCGATAGCTCGTTCGGGGTACTCGACGAGTAAAGGTTGGACTGCAAAAGTACTCGCTACAATTAGACAATATCATTTGGATATGTTTGATCATGATGCTAAGCAAAACAAATTCTCGTCAACAAAAAAATAAGCACTAAGCACAACATTACTGCATGAAGAAGTTTTTTTATGGCATGTTTGTACTCATGATGTTGGTTACATCATGTTCAAGTCGGAGGGGCACGTTATCGTCCCCTAAATCTGGCTCCAATTCAAAAACTTCTTCATCTCCTTCTGTTGGGCGGCCCACCATGGCAGGGAACGATTACATCAGTCATTACAAACAGGTGGCCATTGCAGAAATGAACAGATACGGTATCCCCGCCAGCATTAAACTTGCTCAGGCACTGCTTGAATCAGGCAATGGGAATAGTTATCTGGCGCGCGAGGCGAATAATCATTTTGGTATTAAATGTGGCGGAGTGTGGAAAGGAAAATCCGTAACCCGCCCTGATGATAATATTAATGATTGCTTTCGTGTTTATGACAGTCCCGAACAATCGTTTCGAGATCATTCTGAATTTCTGTTGAGGCCTCGGTATGCAGCGCTCTTTAAATTGGATAAGAATGATTATAAAGGTTGGGCTAAAGGCTTGAAAGCAGCCGGGTACGCCACCAATCCACGTTATCCTGAATTGCTCATCGAAATGATCGAAAGATATCATCTTGATCAATACGACCGCGGTGAATCGCCGCGTGAAAAAGTTGTTCGAGAAGAAACGGTGCAGGTAGAAATCGTTCAGAATGTACAAGAAGCCCCCCCCTCGGTTGTAAAAACAGAAGCCATCAAGAGCCCCGTAGCCATGCGTATTCATGAGGTTAAAGCTCAAGATACGTTGTATTCGCTCAGTAAGCTATATAATGTATCTGTCGATCAGATTAAGGCTTTGAATGGTCTTACCGATGATGCGCTATCGTTGGGGCAGCTTTTGGTTATATCTAAATAGTTACGTTTTAAAAGATGTTAAATATTTCACTTTTGTATCGCTATATAGTAGTTTTACGATAGTGATATTAATACGATATATTTTTCTACTTATTGCCATTGGGGCTTCGACTTCTGCACTTTTTTGTCAAGATAAAAAAGTGGAGGGGATTGTCTTTGATAAAAATACCAAACAGCGTATTGGGAATGTCAAGCTTGCCAACTTGCGAACAGGAGAGGTGAATTATAATACAATCAAAGGTGAATTTGTCTTTAATGCACAGTTAGGAGATCATATCGTCGCGATGAGTAAGGGGTACTTTTCAGATACGCTTCTTGTAGATGAACGTGGATTATTACTTTTTCATTTGGTACGCGAAACTTTTTATATAGAGGAGGTTCAGGTTTACGCACGCAAAAGTCCCGAAGAAATTTTGGAAAAGGCAAAAGTGGATTATGAAAAGGCATATCGTTTGGCAGGTTATGGTGATGTATTTTCTGTAGGACCAAATGGCGCTGGTTTAAGTATCAATTCAATCTACAGCTTATTTAGCAAAGAGGCCAAACGGGCACGCCGATTGACTAAAACCATTGAAAACGATTATAAGGAAAATGTGATCGATTATAAATTTTCGAAGGAACTTATCAGTAAAGTAACTGGACTCAATAGTGAAGAATCGGAGCGATTTAGAAGGATATTCAGACCCTCCTATTTCTTTATTCTTGCAGCAAGCGATTATGAACTGGCAAATTACATCAAGAATTGCTATTCACGGTATCAATTGAATCCTTCACAATATTTTATTGAGCCTTTTCCAACAATTAATTATAAATTAGTACCGTAAACAAAAATAGACGTTTTCAGAATGAAGTTATTTAATTTTGTCGGCATGGCTATGCTCTGCCTTTCTATTACTGGCATACAGGCACAGGATCTGAAAGATCTTAGAGCAAAACCAGATACCGTAATTTCCGTACAGAAAGAGCAACCTTTAAATATTAAAACTATTCGTCCTGTCGTTCCCAAACTGAACCTAGAAGTAGACTATTGGAAACATTGGACAAAATTTGGGATCAATTTAAATCAGGCATCATTTAATGATAATTGGAAAGGGGGCGGTGTCGGTTCTATTGCTGTTGGGTTGAATGCCAATCATAAATCGGATTATACCAGAGATAATTTCAATTTCGTGACTGAAGTTGATTTACGTTATGGAAAAATAAAGAACACCAATAATATTGCGAAGAAAAATAATGACCGTATATTTTGGGATAATAAGCTTTCTTATAAATTGTCTGCCAATTGGGCTTTGTTTACATCGGTGACCTTTGAGTCTCAGTTTGACGCAGGGTATAAGTATAAAACGATCAATGGTAGGGATACCATTGATTATATCGAGAATGCTTTTATGGCGCCAGCCTATCTGACGGAGTCTTTCGGTCTTGAGTACAAGCCCAGCAATGAATTCTCGTTACGTTTTGGTACAGGTACTGCTCGTCAGACCTTTATTTTGGATGATCGCGTTAGACCTCGCTCTGGGGAGGGTTTCTTCGCAAAGTATGGATATTATAGAGATCCAAACAATCCAAGTGTAGGTACCGGCGAAAGATTCGGTGTAAAGGAAGATCGAACTTTTGCAAATGCACTGGCATTCCAGCTAACGGGTAATTTGGACAAAAACTTCACAGATAAATTGAATGTAAAGGCGCGTTATAATCTTTTTGCGGATTATGAGAAACTTTCCGATCCAACGCACCGTTTAGATGTAACCGTAACAGCGAAAGTTACCCGTGTAATCAATGTGAACTTGAATGGTATTATGATTTATGATCCAGATGTTATTTCCAAGGTGCAATTGAGTCAGTCCTTGGCAATGGGAATTGTATATAGTTTACCAAAATAATGATTAGACCTGTGTCAGTAGGAATATTACTGTGCTCATTGCTTTCTTTGGCAAGTTGTAAGTCGAAGGTGCAGCCGGCGATTTTGAAACCGTTGGTAACATCTTTTGCTTCTCCGGTGGTTTTGGAGCCGCAGATTGTGACTAAGCCGGATACCAGTTTATTGACACCAGAGGAAAGAAAGATCATCTTTTTGCAGAAATCGGGAAGCCATTCTTATTGGCGTCAAGAAGAGGCTATTCATTATGATGTACGCAAGCCAAACTTTGTTATTATCCACCACACCGCGCAAGATAGCATCGGTCAGACAATTAAAACTTTTCAGATCCCGAGAACTAAGGTGAGTTCACATTATATTATTGGCCGAAATGGGGAGATTATACAAATGTTAAACGATTATGTCCGCTCTTGGCATGCTGGGGTTGCTAAATGGGGTTCTATCGTAGATATGAACTCATGTTCTATCGGTATTGAGCTAGATAATAATGGTAGAGAACCTTTTCCTGATGCACAAATTAATTCATTGATGACGGTGCTGGATACCTTGAAGTCTCGCTATTTAATACCGACAAATAATTTTATTGGGCATGCCGATATCGCTCCAGCAAGGAAGAACGATCCAAGTGTGTTTTTCCCCTGGAAAAAGCTGGCGGACCGGGGTTTTGGAATTTGGTATGATGAAGGGCAACTTGTTGCCCCCCCAGAAGGTTTTAATGCGATAGATGCGCTTAAAATTATCGGTTACGATACGTCTAATCTTAAAGCTGCGATTGTTGCCTTTAAAAGAAAGTTTGTTGTAAGGGATACAACACCCGAACTGACCATATACGATAAGAGCGTATTGTACAACATTTATAAAAAATATTAAACCTGTACAATCGTGCTTTTCGTTTTATTAGTATTGAATTTTATCATCTACCAATGCGCTTTTTTTTACGCCCAGCTGTAGGAGATAAGCGATCAGCATGACGGCGAGACAGCCAATAAGATTTAACCATAGAAACGGTATTTTATCCATTAACCAAATACCAATCACGATCACTTCTGAAAGTATAGCGGCAATAAAAACTGCTTTTCCCCTGATTTTGCTCATATAGAAGGCTACAATAAAAATACCTAGGATCGTCCCATAGAATAAGGAACCTAAGATATTGACTGCTTCGAGAAGATTACCCAACCTATTCGCATATAAGGCTACAAGGATAGTAAATATGCCCCAAATCAGGGTAAATAGACGAGACCACAGCAGATCTTGTCTTTCAGATGATTTACGGTTAATGAATCTTTTGTAGATATCAATTGTTGTTGTGGAAGCTAATGAATTAATAGCGCTTGCGGTTGATCCCATTGATGCGAGAAAGATAACTGCTATTAGCAACCCGATTAACCCTTTCGGAAATACAGTCGTTACGAAGGACAGAAACACATAATTATTGTCGTTCGTTTCCGCACTGGGATTGTTTTTTTTAATCAAGTCTATGGTTCGGTCTTTAACCTGCTGCATTTGCGCGTTTAGTTGGCCCAATGCTGTGCGAGCATGAGCAATACTTTTTGTGTCATCCTGCTCTAAGGCTATATTAAGCTGCTGAACAGCAGACTCACGCGCTTTAAACAGTTCGTTATGTTTCTGTTCGAAGATTTGATACTCAGGAGCGTATTTGCTTTCCTTGAGGTTTTTTACTTCAACTTGGTTAAAAAAGATAGGCGGCTGATGGAACTGATAATAGGCAAATACAAGAATTCCGATCAGGAGAATTGCAAATTGCATAGGTATCTTTAATAAACCATTCATAATTAATCCCATCCGGCTTTCTCTGATGGATGCTCCAGTTAAATACCTTCCGACTTGGCTCTGATCTGTTCCGAAATAAGAAAGCTGTAGAAAAAATCCTCCAATTAACCCTGTCCAAATTGTATAGTTATTGTTCAGATCAAAAGTAAAGTCCAACGCATTTGTTTTCCCTGATTTTCCTGCTATATGCAGTGCTTTTGAGAGGCCAATATCCTGTGGTAGCAGATGAATGACCAATATCCCGGCAATAAGTAAAGACGCAAAAATAATGCTCATTTGGAGCAATTGAGTATGGGATACAGCTTTGGTTCCGCCATAAGTTGTATAGATAACAACAAAACTTCCTATTGCCAAGGTCGTCCAAGTAAGGTCAATATGTAGTATGGTCGATATAATCAGCGCCGGAGCAAATATGGTAATACCCGTTGAAATACCGCGTTGAATGAGGAAAAGAATAGCGGTGAGGCCTCTGGTCCTTACATCAAAGCGTTTTTCTAGAAATTCGTAAGCTGTAAATACTTTCAGCTTATGAAAAATGGGGATAAATGTTATGCAGAGGACAATCATGGCCAGCGGTAGGCCGAAATAGAATTGAACGAAACTCATTCCTGAAGAATAAGCTAGTCCGGGTGCAGAAAGGAAAGTAATGGCGCTTGCTTGAGTCGCCATTACTGACAATCCGACGTGATACCAGGGTAAAGAACGATTACCCAGAAGGTATCCATCAATATTTTTTATGCCTCTACTCTTGTAAACGCCATACACGACAATAACTAAGAGTGTCAGAAATAAAACGATCCAATCTGCTGTACTCATGAATAGTGGTTCGTGAAAATGTACAGAAAAAGGATGAATACAAATAGCCAGATAACGACCAACCAGTAGAAACGTTTCCAGCTATTCATCGTTGTTATCTATCGGAAGGCTTCTGAGGATAGATGACGCTATTAAAAATAGCGGCAATAATCAATCCGACAGCGGCACCTCCAAAGATGCTTAAAAATGTCTCGTTTGCAGTGAATCCAATTAATGCACCAAATACTACAGCAACTAAAAGAATGATTCCTTTTGCTTTGCCAGCATCAATTGTCGTGCAGCTGTTGTCAATCTGATTTTCCATTATTCTATTATTTTGATTTTGATAACAAATTTACAAATAATCTGTAAGCTCCGGGAATTCCTGCAGGTAATTGTCTGAAAAAAGACAAAGATGTATAAACAAATTTACCTTTTCCATAGTGTGAAACTAGTAATGATCCATTATGTAGCGCCTCACCCGGGTCTTGCATGGTAATAGGCGTACGATATCTTTTATCAATATCTTCGGCAAAATATAGTCCCCGCTCCTGTACCCAGTGTTGAAAGTCAGCTTCGCTGATTTTGTTTGGGTAATTGAAAATAGGATCGTTTTTATCAAAATGCACTGTTGCTTTTTCGTCCGTTACCCGGCTTCTGCCAATACTAAAAGGAAAGGGACCAAAGTTTTTTGCTATCATTCCGTTATTTACATTGTATTGTTCTAGAACTGTACCCCCCATTTTCACATACGCAAGTACTTTGTTTTGAAGCTGCGCAATCTGTTTATTGACGTTGAATATCCGTACACCAAATATTACTGCGTCATAGGTGGAGAGATCTGCTTTCAACGCCTGTTCGTTACTTAGCACATCAACTTTTATACCAATGGCAACAAGCGATTCAGGAATTAGATCCCCTGCCCCATGAATGTATGCGACGTTCTTTACGTCGTTGATCAGGTTGATGTTGCTCATTTTTATAGCCGCATCTGGGAAATAAACGATATCAGGTATATGGTTGTACTCGATGGACTTTATCTCTTTCAATCGTTCTTTATTATTCAAAACAAACCCAAGGGTATCTATGGAAGATTGGGTAGCATCGGATGGTTTTATGCTGATTTCCCTAGAGATTATACGTTCACTTTCTTTAAAAGATAAATCAAAAGATGCTGGTAAAACTTCCCAGCCTTTTGGTATGTTGGGTTTTACATGAAATGTAGTAGCGCCTATTTGTCCGTTTTTCTGAAAAGTCAGATTCACTTTGACCGTTCGGGCATTTTGGGTAAGCGCCAGAGAACTCGAACTTTTAGCCGTTAATGGTGGTAGGATTACGATCGGGTTGTAGATTTCACCACGGACAGGGTCGGTGTATTTATACTTTATAAGCTGATTGATTGTGATGGGCTGGCCATTGATCCGAATTTCAATAGATACACTTGGAGCATCAGGATTTTCGGGATATCCGGTAAGATTGAAATCACTAATATTAAATTTACCTTTTCCATGCGGTTCCATCAGCCAGTAGGGTTGTGTTGTCCTATCGGCGATGACAAGCATAGTGTCTTTTTGCAACCTATTTGTTTTCAGTGTGTCATGAATGCTATTTCCGTTTAGCTGAGTCAGCTCAACTGTTATATTTGGACGGCGGACAATAATAGAATGATCCACTTTTATCTCATCTCCCAAGGCATAGGATGAATTTCTAGCAACACTTTCGAACCAAATTCCACCACAAGCAAGAATCAGTTTTTCAACTTCCTTTTTCTTCTCCGTTTTCCAGTATTCATCATCAATTTCATCCAGTATTTTGTATAGTTTGATCAGTTCTGTAATGATCAATTCCGGTTTATCAATTTGATATATCTGATTAATGTGGTCAATTAAGGGTTGGACTTTATTGCCGTTTTTCACTCTTTTCCAGGAAGTGTCTACATTATCCAGTAGTGTCTTCTCTGCAGGTACACCGTCGACGAATTCAAAATATTCAATTGATGAGCCGCGTTGGCTTGCCGACCCGAAGCCTTGACTTTTGTGTGAAGAGCGGCTGTGGGCAGCAATCTCGCCATAGGAGGCTCCTAATAGGGAATTGTAATCTCCAATATCTATTTTTAACTGATCTTCACGGGTATTGTTTTGACCGCCAAAATTAGCCGTATTCCAAAGGAGACGTTTCGCCTGCCAAGGACTTACAAATTGAAGTTGTTCTGAAAATTGATTAGGATCTGCAGCGGCTTTAAAAGCTTCTTGCGCTAGAATAGCGGAAGCTTGATGATGGCCATGGCCACCCCTTGAATCGGGAGGAAAACGTGTAATAATTACATCGGGCCTAAATTTTCGGATGATCCATACGGCCTCTCCAAGAACACGTTTTTTATCCCAAAATTCGAAAGTTTCTTCTGGGGTTTTCGAGAATCCGAAGTCATAGGCGGAGGAAAAAAATTGCTCACCTTTATCAATTTTTCGAGCAGCCAGTAATTCTTGCGTTCGAATCAAGCCAAGCTCAATACCCTGTTCTGTTCCGATCAGATTTTGTCCCCCATCGCCTCTAGTTAACGATAAGTAAGCTGTCTTATATTTCTTTTCTTGGGCTAACCATGCAATCAATCGGGTATTCTCGTCATCGGGGTGTGCCGCAAAATAGAGTACCGATCCCAATGTGTTAAGTTTTTCCAGATTAAGTTTTATTTCAGCAGCATCCCACTGTGGATTTTGTGCTTTAACGCTTGAAGTTGACAAAATACCCGCCAAAATTATGATAACAGAGATAAAAGGTCTTCGCATTTTTAAAGATAAAGATTTTGCTTAACAACGGATTGTTGATTATTGTAATTTTATTGAAAGTCTTTAAAGTTTGATTGATCCCTATGTATACCATTGCGCAAAGGTTATCATGCTGATTAGGCTTAGGCCAATACAAAGTGTAGGTTTCAGTTATACATAAAAGCGCTGTAAAATCATATTCGTCGATGCTTAAACAGATAATATGAGCACAGAATAAAAAAACGGAAATCCCAATCAAGTTGGAATTTCCGTTTAACAATTAAAATATTTTTTCCTGAAACGAATTTTTAGAGAATAGTTATTTTGTCGCTTCGCTCCAAGTGGCAACCTTTAACATAGTAAATATATGTAGAAAATATTGAGTTCTGTCAGATTACTTTAATTAGTTTTCCACATCGCTAAATTTTGTCAACATTTTAGCTTTTGGGAAATGTATAATATATCGTTACCATACCTTAAGCGACTATAGTACCGCGACACTTATTGTTTAATAGACAGACTGCTATCTTCATACGATCTAAACAACGTCGTAAGATTTGCTTCATAGTTTGGGCAAATTGGAATTGATATTCATCGCTATACTTCAAACGTTCAAAAAAGATTTAGACACATTAAAGAAAGTTTCAAAATCATACTTTTAAGCAAAAGCTATTTATCAATGGCACCAAGAACACGTTTCATAAATAAATTTAACGCGTCTTTTTTGGAATGACCTTCTTTAATTAATTTATCAACCTCTACCGCTCCATAAAGGTTTGAAATCAATTCACCAAGAACGTCTAGTTCCTCATCTTTCAAAGGAGCCTCTGTTAATGCTTCCAGTGTCTCTATGGTCTCTAGGACGTAGTCTACATCATTTTGCTCGATGAATTCTGTTAAATGCTTAATTACTGGAAGTTTCATTGAATAATTCTACTAATGCGTCCAACTTATTTGTTTGTACTTGATTAACCAATTTACCGTTCTTAAAGGCAGCAAAAGTTGGTAAATTATTCACGTTTGCTAATTTGCGAGATTCAGGAAATTTTTCTGCATCAGCGATTACAAAAGGCACACTTTCATTTTCGCCTGCTAACTTTTTGAATTTTGGTTTCATTATTTTGCAATTACCACACCAGGTAGCGGAATATTGAACCATAACAATATCGTTGCTATTTACAATTTCTTGTAAATTATCGTTTTCTAATTCTTGTAACATGATTTTATTATTAAGGTGATTGATGGAAGTCAACAGGAATCAGGAGCGACTCCTGTTGACGAGACTTGTCGTCTTCGTATTTTGTTAGTGTTTCGCTAAATAGTCAGCTACACCTTTTCTATCTGCGTTCATGGCATCTTTACCTTCTTCCCAATTTGCAGGACATACTTCACCGAATTTTTGTACGTGTGCATAGGCATCGATCAGACGTAAATATTCTTTAACGTTACGACCTAAAGGCATATCGTTTACCGACTCGTGGAATACGCGACCAGTTTCGTCGATCAGATAGGTTGCTCTGTAAGTGACAGCAGAACCTTGTGCTAATGTGCCGTATTCAGGGTGTTCAACTTCTTGAACATCTAATATTCCCAATATACTTGATAAGTTACGGTTTGTATCTGCTAAGATCGGGTATTCAACACCTTCAATACCGCCGTTATCTTTTGCTGTGTTTAACCAGGCGAAGTGCACTTCATTTGTGTCACAAGAAGCTCCGATTAAGATTGTATTGCGTTTTTCAAACTCGGCAGCTGCCTCTTGGAAAGCGTGTAACTCAGTAGGACATACGAAAGTGAAGTCTTTTGGATACCAAAATAAAAGCACTTTTTTACCTTCTTTGGTAGCTTTTTCAAAAATGTTAATTTGTAAATTATCGCCTAAATAATCGATTGCATCTACTGTAATGCTTGGAAAACTTTTACCTGTGAAACTCATAATATATCTTTCTTTTTTTGTTGCTACAAAGATACGGCAACTTCGGCCAAAAAGCGAATTGATTTTGCCAATACACTATCGTCAAAATCTATTTTGACTCGATTATAGCAATAAATTTTTATTATAATAATGATGCGTTAATCCAATGATCAGGCGACCGATTGAATACCTTTAAAAAATAAATAGATTAATAATGCGGTAGTTACAAATTTATGAACTTAAATAATTGCAGTTTTGCAAATCAAAACCTACTTTTGCGCTGTTCAAGTTGAGAACAACACAATGCTGGAGGGGTTCCAGAGCGGTCAAATGGGACGGACTGTAAATCCGTTGCTTCGGCTTCGAAGGTTCGAATCCTTCTCCCTCCACATTTTTTTTTCTTACCAAATTCCATTTCATCGTATAAGTTTTAAGTTTGTTTGCGTGTTAATTATTGCAGATTACATGAAATTCTTTGATGAGGTTTTTGGGAATAGCCAACGTCAATGGCTTGAATAAAGCTAGTCCATTTAGGTCAAGACCTTCCTCAGGAAAAAAATATCTCCCGATTTGAGGCTTACTATTGACTTATTTATAAAATAAGATTAAGTTTGGCTTCTGAAATGGCCCCGTAGTTCAACGGATAGAATAGATGTTTCCTAAACATTTGATAGCAGTTCGATTCTGCTCGGGGCTACAATAAAGAAAGCGATGGATTACCATCGCTTTCTTTGTTTCATAGGCTTTTTATTTTGGTATCAAAATTAAATCGTAATAGAATTGTCAATTTTTAATAATATTTCTATATTAGAATAATCAAATGATAATACAACAATTTTATCATTGGCTTTAATATAGATTGAATGGGAAAATTTTTAGTATACCAATTTAGAAGGGTATATGCAGCTAATCCTGCTTTTTTTGTTTTCTTTTCCATTTGGGTGTTTCTATTGACCTTTTCGGTGGCTTTTGTTCCCAAGGCTGATTCGTTTCATTTTATAAACTCACACCACGCTTTTTGGGCAGATATTCTCTTTACCATATACACCTATTTTGGGGATGGTCTCTTTGTTATCGCTGTTTTTATTGCTTACTGCTGTATGCAGCAATGGAATTGTGCTCGAGCTATACTCGGTACATATATCTTTTCGGGCGTCATCTGCTGTATGCTTAAAAATCTTTTCCATGTGGATAGGCCGGCCAGCGTATTTCATGGAGATCCAACATTCCATGTCGTCTCTTGGCTGCCTGTAGCCTACATCAATTCGTTTCCTTCAGGCCATACAACTTCAGCCTTTGCGATGTCAGCCACGATAGCAATTGTCTCAAAAAATAGATCTTTTGGGATTCTTACCTTTGTTTTTGCGGCATTAACTGCATACTCGCGTGTGTATTTAGGGCAGCATTTTGTAATAGATGTATGGTTTGGCTCGATGTTGGGCACGGTTACGGCTTGCATTTATCTGCTGGCAATGCCCTATGTTTTAAAAAGTAAACGCATGTCATTTAGCCTACGATTTCTTCAGGTCAAGTTTTAGATCGAAATTTCGATCAGCTGCTTCTTCGGAAAATTAGGCGGGGCTTGTTTCTTTAAATAAAGAGAGCCGCCCTACCATAAAAAACATTAAAAGGCCGAAGCAGGCAAAAATACCGTAGGAATAGCGCAGGCTAAACGCTTCGGCAATATAGCCAATTAAAGGTGGCCCCATTAAAAATCCTAGGTAACTGATGCTTGAAACCATGGCTAAAGCTACGCCTGAAGGTACATTTTTGTTTTGTCCGGCAAGGCTATAGATCGAAGGAACGTTGCAGGCTACGCCTATACCTACCAACATAAATGCTAAGGTACAGATGATAAATTCAGGGTAAATAACCGAGGTCATCATTCCGATGAACATTAACAGTCCACTGTATTGCAGCGTTCTTTTTCGACCTAATTTACGGATGACCGCATCGCCAACAAAACGACCTGTGGCCATCATGATCATAAAAGAAGCGTATCCAACGACAACAAATTTTTCGGGCGCTTGTACGATTTCTTTAAAATATACCCCACTCCAGTCAAACATTGCTCCCTCTGTTGCCATACTGAAAAAGCCAATAATACCGAGTTGAAGTAGTCCGCCTTCTGGTTTAGCGAAGAAACTGCGTTTTTCCTTTTGGGGAGATTTTCCTGGCACCAGATACTTGTGATTGATTAGCGTATTCCCGATGACAATGATTAATATGAGTAAGAAATGGGAGAACGTATTCAGTCCGAAGTTCATCGTCAATAAACCGACTAAAGCTCCAGTAAAGCCTGCGATACTCCAAGCGCCGTGAAAAGAGGTCATAATTGATTTTTTGAAAATCTGTTCGGTGGCTACTCCTTGCGTATTAACCGAAATATTACACATATTACCGCTTACCCCGAATAGAAGCAATATAGCCCCCAATTGCCAAGCATTCTGTGCAAAAGGTATGGAACATAACACCAGCGCATAGGCAATGGGTACAATGCGTAAAACACTGGCGCTACCATATTTTGTGACCAGCTTTCCTGAGAGTGCCATCGTAGCGAGTTGCCCAACAGGAAGCATTAATAATATGGTACCTAATTGCCCTTCACTTAAGTTAAGATGTGCTTTAATAATTGGAATGCGACTTGCCCAGGATGCAAACGCAATTCCTTGGCAAAAAAAGAAAAGTGAAACCGCGATTCTTATACGATTTCGCTTCTTATAAAGATCTTCTTCTGAGTGAGTTAACGTTGCGTCCATAGTTTCTGATTTGAGGGTGCAAAGTTAAGGATAAGTATTTCATTAAAGAATATATTGAGTCAAAAAATACGTAAACTTTTGGATTTCGAGATAGGCGGGTTATTATGCCCCTATTTTATTGTTGGTCTAAGCAGAAGATAATTATATACGGCACAGTTGTTTTTGCTTATTTCAAACACGATCGGATAAAAATCTTCTTTATTTCATGGTGGTTTGTTCGCTACCTATTTTACCTTTGTATTGGCAAACAATTATTAGCCTCCTAGATAACATGATAAAAAAACTATTTTTAAGTACACTACTGGCCTATGTTGGAACAACCTGTGTTATTGCCCAGCAACCCACATTTCTGTCCCATCCGACACTAAGTCCCGATGGTAAAGAAATGGTATTTAGCTACGAAGGCGACCTTTGGAAAGTGGGGAGTCAAGGCGGTGTTGCAGTTCGGTTGACCGGAATGGAAGGAAACGAGATCAATCCACGCATTTCTCCGGATGGAAAATGGCTGGCATTCTCGGCCAATCAAAATGGTAATATGGACATCTATGTGATGCCGCTGGCGGGTGGAGATATTCGTCAGCTTACTTATCACGATGCTTCGGATGAAGTGGACAGCTGGAGCTGGGATAGTAAATCACTTTATTTTACCTCATCCCGTTACAATAGAATGAGCGCCTTTCAGGTTGCTTTGAATGGTGGAACGGCAACAAGATTGTTTCCCCATATCTTTAATTATATCAGCAATGTGGTGCCAACACCCTCAGGCGAATTATTATTCAATGACAGCTGGGAAGGTTATAGTTCAGCCAACCGCAAACGCTATAAAGGAGCTTTCAATCCAGATATTAAGAGTTATAATCCCAAAACAAAAATTTTTCACCAGTATACCGATTATATTGGTAAAGATTTTTGGCCAACAGTCGACCAAAAAGGAAACATATTCTATGTGTCCGATGAAAGTAATGGTGAGTATAATCTCTATCAAATAGCAGGATCATCGAAGATCCAATTGACGGCTTTCTCAGAATCAATCAAACGCCCGTTTGTCGCAGCAGACGGTAGTAAAATCGCATTTGAAAAGGGTTACCAACTTTATATTTACGATGTCAATGCAAAGAAAACGATGCAACCTAGCATCGCTCTTAACCGCAACCAGGTCTTAGGAAAGCTGAAGGAGTTTAACATTTCAGGTAACATCAGTAATTTCGACGTTTCTCCGGACGGAAAAAAAATGGCGTTTGTATCCCGCGGGGAATTGTTTGTGTCGGATATCGAAGGAAAGTTTGTTCGTCAGATTCCAAGTCAGGGCGAACGTATTATGGAAGTTAAGTGGCTTAAAGACAGTAAAACATTGCTCTATAACCAAACGTATCTCGGGTATCAAAATTGGTTTTCACGCGCAGCAGACGGCAAAGGAGAGGTAAAGCAATTGACAAAAGATCTGCGTAACAACCGTGACATTACGTTTAATGCAGATAAAACAAAAGCTGTATACTTGAGCGGGCGTGATGAAGTTCGTATACTGGATTTGACAAGTTTGAAGAGTGAAATAGTGGTTAGAGACGAAATCTGGGCATTTCAAAATTCTTCACCTTCATTTTCCCCTGATGGAAACTATCTGTTATTTACAGCTATACGTAATTTTGAACAAGATATTTTTGTGTATAACCTGAAAAATGAGCAAACCACTAATTTGACAAATACAGGTGTTACAGAGGCAGCACCATATTGGTCTCCAGATGGTAAATATATTTATTTTGCGAGTAACAGAACCAAACCATCCTACCCCACCGGTATGCAAAACTCAAGTATTTTTCGGATGGCTTTGACCAATTTTGATCAGCCTTATCGTAGCACAAAGTTTGATGAACTATTTGTTACACCCGAAAAAAGAGATACAACATTAAAACCTAAATCAGTCGCGAGTCCAGCCGGCGATGCAAAGAAAACTGTTTTGGTTCAATTGGATTTAGAAGGTTTGCGTGACCGTATTGAACAAGTTAGCCCTGCATTTGGAACGCAATTTAATCCTTTGGTTGTACAAAAGGGCGATAAATCTTATTTGTTCTATTCCTCCAACCACGAAGGAAAATATAGTGCTTATCGGACCGTTTATGAATTATTTGTGCCAGCTAAAACAGAAAAAGTCACTGATGGAGGCTTTGGCCAATTTGTAGCGTCTTCAGGCAAGTACTTCGTTTTGAACAGAGGAACAATTCAGAAATATAACCTGGATCTGAATAAACTTGATGCGGTCACAATGAGTTTTAAATTCAATCGGGATCTTGAGAAGGAGTTCAGTCAAATGTTTTATGAAACATGGGCCAATCTGGAGGAAAATTACTACGATAGTCACTTTCATGGGGTAGATTGGGTAGCTGTCAAGAAGAAGTATGAACAGTATCTTCCAGGGATAAACGATCGGACAGATTTGCGTATCCTATTAAATGATATGTTGGGTGAACTGAATTCGTCGCATTTGGGTTTTAGTTCAATGGGGCAGGAAGAACGTAAACCGTTTGGTTTTGTAACGAATGAAATCGGTGTACTTTATGATGCCACTAACCCTTACAAGGTTAGCTATATTGTTCCAAATGGCCCGGCTGCAAAAAAGGAAGTTGATATTCAAGAGGGGGATGTCCTCCTTGCTATCAACGGAACAAAATTAAATACGCAGGCCGACCGCGATAATTATTTCACCTGGCCTTCTTTGGAGGAAGAGATCCAATTGACCTTCGATCGCAAGGGAAAGGAAGTTCAGACAAACATTCGTCCGGTTTCCAGCACAACGTTTAAAGATTTGCTCTACGACCAATGGATTAGAGATAACCGAAGCCGTGTAGACCAGTTGAGCGGTAGCAAGATTGCCTATTCCTATATGAAGAACATGTCTGATGCTGAATTGCAACGCTTTTTGATTGACATGGCCGAGCAGGAGAACAATAAACAGGGGATAATTTTAGACTTAAGGTATAATACAGGAGGAAATGTCCATGATGAAGTTTTAAGGTTCTTGTCTCAGCGTCCTTACCTGCAATGGCAATATCGTGGGGGTAAGCGTGCACCACAAAGTAATTTTGCACCGGCAGCCAAACCGATTGTCCTGTTAATTAATGAGCAATCTTTGAGCGATGCAGAAATGACCGCAGCGGGCTTTAAGGCATTAAAACTGGGTAAAATCATTGGTAACGAGACCTATCGTTGGATTATTTTTACGTCAGCAAAAGGTTTAGTTGACGGATCAAACTATCGACTTCCTTCTTGGGGATGTTACACCCTTGATGGTCAGGACCTCGAGCAAACTGGAGTTGCACCGGATATACTTGTGAAAAATACAGTCCAGGACCGGATGGAAAATAAAGACCCGCAATTGGAAAGAGCAATAAAGGAGATCCTAGGTGCGATAAAATAATTCTATTATCCACTAGAATTATTTCATGAAAATGGGCTGTCTAACAAAGTTGGACAGCCTATTCTTTTGCAGCGCTTTTTTTCTTTGAATATATTCTTTCGCACCTTGTTATTTGTCGCTTTTGCTATTCTTCGCTTTGCATTCTATGATTTCCTCATCTAGTTCTGACGGTTGTCCTGTGGAAATTAGTTGCTGATTTTAAATGGTTTTTATTTTTAAGTTGTTGCTTATTAGGTGTTAATGGTTTTATGTTGCGTTTCATTGTGAAATTGCTGATTGTGTTGCATCCCTTCCAAAAAACTAAACAGGAGATAATATGAAAAAGATTTTTTTAGAGGTAAAAGAGGCTTGCTCGGCAGATTGGAATAAGATGACTCCACAGGAGCAAGGCCGTTTCTGTAGTCAATGTAAGAAGATCGTTGTTGATTTTTCTCAGATGGATGATCAGGAGATTGTAAATGAAATAAAGAACTCTAATAGAAGGTTATGTGGGAGATTTTATGAAGACCAATTAATGCGCGAATTAGATGCGCATGTTTCCTTTGCTAAAAACCCTATTTGGCGCGGGGGGTGGACAGGAGTCGCAGCGGGATTCATTTTGGTCGGATCGTTGAGTCTTTATACGGCTCAGGCACAAAACAAATTGACGGGGGAAGTAGTCGTTGTACAGTCTGCGATGGGAATCAATAAGGTTAAAGAGCAAGGCCGCATCCACGTGTTAACAAACGATAGCAAAGTATCAAAGGACAGCGCCGATAGTGCTAAGGTTAGCATAAAAGGTCGTGTGGTTTGTGCGGGAAGTGATGTGAGTATGGCGGGAACAACGGTCTCTTTAGGAAAATATCGTACTGAAGTGGATGATAAAGGGAATTTTCAGCTTTGGGTACCACAATCGCTACTTGGGGTAAATCAAGAGCTCCGTGCACAAATGTTGGGGTATAAAACGGTGGTGGTTCCATTGAAAAATGGGAATCAAATGCATTTGGATAAACCAATAGAAATGGAAGTTAGGCCAATGATCATGGGAAAGATAACTGTTCCAAAGACGAAGCACAATATGGAGCAGAAGACCAATTAAGGTATAGAGACTCTTTATACGGTTCGCTTGATTATTACAAATGCATTAACAATCTCCCTTGAATGTCATAAAAGTCAAAAAAATATTCTTTTTCACTTGACTTTTTCTGCGTTGAACCTTACATTTGGTCTATCGAATGACTTCGTAGCTCAGTTGGTAGAGCAACAGACTCTTAATCTGTGGGTCCTGAGTTCGAGCCTCAGCGGGGTCACTTTCAAAAAAGCCATTTTACGTACGTAGAATGGCTTTTTTTATTGCTAAACAACCTTGATAATTTACTTATTTCAGTTATTAGCTTCATGTTATTAATAGTGTGGGGAGGTTATAAAATTTGGCTATGAGATCCGCTTATCGTATTGGTCATCGAATATTTTCTGCTAGGAAAACATAAAACTCTTTAATCTGTTATTAATTCAGGAAATTAATTGCGTAAATTTGTATTTCAGAAGATAAGCTTATGGAAGACAAGAAGATTTCGATATTGTACGTTGATGATGAAGAAAACAATTTGTTTTCTTTTAAAGCGACATTTCGGCTAAAGTATACCGTATTTACCGCCATTAGTGGCGCTGATGCAATCGATATTGTCAAAAACAATCAAATACACATTATTATTACGGATCAACGTATGCCAGAAATGACTGGTGTAGAGTTTTTGGAGCAGATTATTAAAATTAATGCCGCCCCTATGCGTATTCTTTTGACAGGATATACGGACATGGCTGCTGTTGTTGACGCCGTTAATAAAGGAAAAATCTTTCATTATCTCAATAAGCCTTGGAGTGAAGAGGAACTTGATCAGACGATTCAGCGCGCTTATGATGTATATGCAGAACGTCAAAAGATTGTGGAGACAAATTCTCAGCTAGAGACTTCTAACGACCAATTGGAATTTTTGTTACGCCAAAAGCTACTTTCGTAAAAATAAGATAAGTTTAGGAAAGTAAGCTTTTAAGCTTTGTTGATGTTTTCTGGCATTTTGATAAGCTTTCCATCGTCTATGATGGTCAACTATAAAAGGCTTATTTACTCGGTATGACGACTGTAAAGGTTGTACCTTGATCGGGTTGTGATTCCACTTCAATTTTTCCCTGGAGCTTCAAGAGTGCATTTTGAACATTATAGAGTCCAAATCCCATCCCTTTAGCTTGATCACTAGCTCTGAAGAATAGTTTGAATATATCGTCAACATACTCTGGCGATATCCCTATTCCATTGTCGCTCACAACTATTTTCGCTTTACGTTCTGATACCAAAACAGAAAGCTTGACAAACTGATTCTCTTGCCCCTTACTTTGGTATTTAAAAGCATTAGAAAGAAGATTATGTAAAATGAGTTCAAGAAGCGCCTTGTCTCCATTAAAATTCTCCTTTTGATCCACTAAAATTTCAAAAGCGACCTCTTTATTTTGCGTATACATACTATAAAATTGACGTATATTGCCGAAGAGTTCTTCAAAATTTATCTCGGACAGCAGGAGCTCGCCTCGTCTTAGTAAATAATAGTCGCGTAGGCTGTCAATGTAAGCGTCCAAACTAACTAATGAACTATCCATTAGCGCGAGCAACTCATGAATTCGATCTACGCTGTCAAACTCCAGTCCAAGTTTCACAGCGGAAAGAACTCCGGTCAACGGATCACGAAGGTCGTGGCTAACGCTATAAGCAAACTTATCTAATTCATCATAAGCTTTTTGTAGCTCGCGATTTTTTACCTCAAGCATGGAGTTTGCAACATAAAATTTATTTGCCTCTTCTATAGCCGAAACAATCTCTTCATTCATCCAGGGTTTGCGGACAAATCTAAATATATGTCCTTTATTGACTGCTTCAATTACAGTTTCCATATTGGCGTAAGCTGTTAGAAGAATACGGATTGGCTTTGGAAAGTCTTTTTTTATGCGGTGTAAAAAATCGATGCCCATCTCATCAGGCATGCGTTGATCGCAGAAGATAATACGGATATCCGGATGAGTATGAAGTATCTTTTCAGCTTCAGTTGTGTTGGATGCTGTATAGATCGTATAATCGTATCTAAAGTTCGCTTTAAAGCTAACTAAATTGTTGGCTTCGTCATCGATATATAGTATTTCAAACTCCCTCTGCATAATTTTATTATATGGTTTTATTCCCTTACAAAAGATATGAAAAAATAATAGTTAATTGAACTATTTTAAGTTTATAGTTATACTAATCATTTTGTTGAATTGGAATGATTAGTGTAAAACTGGTACCCTGTCCCACTTCTGAATCTACAACAATCCGACCATGATGTTTTGCAATAGTATTGTAGGCAATGGACATTCCTAGACCAGTCCCCTCGCCGACGTCTTTCGTCGTAAAAAACGGTTCAAAGATCCGTTCATGAATTTCTTTTGGAATACCAATACCATTATCGGCGATTTTGATAAAAACCGAAGTGTCATCGTTATAAACTCCGGTCTCAATACATATTTTTCCACCGACTTCGTGGTTGAATTTTTTATTTACAGCATAAATAGCATTTGTAACAATATTCAGAAATACTTGATTAAGTTTACCTGCATGACATTCTACTTTCGGCATATCTCCATAGATCTTATCAACCTCTATTGTGTTATTCAATAGACTATTGAGAATAACCATTGTTGATTCAAGTCCCTCATTCAGATCGGCAAATTTTAATGTATCCTCATCCACACGTGAAAAAATCCGTAAACTCTTGACTATTTCCGCGGTACGGTGAGCTCCATCGTGCATACCTTTTAATAAAAAATCCACCTCTGTTTTTAAATAGTCAATATCTAGATCGTCTTTAAATTTTTTAATCTGAATTTGTTTTTCTGTATCCGATATACCTTCTTTAAAGGCTATACGTTCCACTTCCTCTAGTGTTTCCCAGATCATCTTTATGTCACGTTTTAATGGGGCAACGTTCGATGTGACAAAATTGATAGGGTTATTGATTTCATGGGCAACCCCGGCTGTCAACTGACCAAGGGACGCCATCTTTTCAGCCTCAACAAGCTGGGATTGCGTTTCCTTTAGGTGAGTAAGAGTGGTCTGTAGAGACTCGTTAGATTGTGTCAATTCACGTGTCCGCTCATCCACTTTTTGTTCCAACACTATATTTTGCTCGCGTATCAATCTTTCGTTTTCTAACGAAATCGCTAATTCCCTGACTTGCGAGGCTTCTTTCTCTTCTTTTAAGATATTGATACTATAAGCGAGACCGAATGATAATAGAGCCATTTCAACAACGGAAGCAATTTGTACAGCGTTGCTTGTAAAATCGTTGTATTGTAGGATGCCATAGTCCTTTAGTAAGAATACTACTGAACCCAACAATAAAACCGTCCAACCATAAACAAAATATTTAGCGGGCTTATAACCATTTATCATCACACGGTAGGATAAGTAAAGGACGAATAAAGACCCCGCTCCCGTTGTTAATTGCATAACCGTAAATGCCAGTTGGGTAAGGTTTAGTAGTGTTAGAACTGGGCCAATGACAAAGAGGACAATGAAAAAAGTGATCACACGCCGTGATCTAGGCGCATTTTTGGATAATTGTAGGAATGAATCTGCAAAAAGTAAGGCACATAATCCTGATAGACATCCAAAAATAATCGGCCCTTTTGTTGCGAAATACGTCCAATTTGGCCATAAATATTGAAAACTGTAACCTTTAATTCCCATTTGTGTTATTCCTGCACAAAGAACATATAGTACATAATATAGATAGCCCCTCTCCCGAACAGAGAAAAATAAAAATAAATTATATATTGCCATAATGCAGACAATTCCGATATAAATACCGCTTAATAAGCTATCATCATTCATTTCTTTTAAGAAACTTCGTTCGTTACTTAAATAGATTGGTAGAATAATCTGTTCGGTGCTCTTAACTCGAATAAAAAATGTGGTTTTCTTATTTCCTGTTAATTGAATGTCAAATGCGTAATTAGGTACCTTATATTTTCTAGCCGAAAAAGGGCGATGTTCTCCCAACTTGATCGATTTATAACTCCCATCTGGTGATGGTATAAATAATTCGACCTCGTCAAGAAGAGGATAGGCGATCTCGAGTAGGAGCTCAAGTTTATCTTTGCCCTTATTTATCATCGGCAACCGGAGCCAGATATCAGAAGATGATGTACCTAAATTGGGGACTTTGCTTCCCAAAGATTGGAAGGATGAATCCGAAGTATCTGAAAAATCAGGCCGTCCATTGCCTTCGTAGCGTTCTAGGCCATATCCGATCAATAAGCGCTGCGTTGGGTGTTCTATAATAACCTCTCCAAAACAGGGCGAACTATATGTACAGATCAATAGGAAAATTAGGTTAAGCCAGCATCTCATCACAATATGCTATTTTTTTGCTTCGGCGATAACTAAATTCATAGAGACAAGGAAGCAGCCCGCTTCGTCAGCTTGGTTCAATGTGTTTTGAAACTCCTCCATCTCGGCGGTGCTCAATTGCTCTTTTTCGACCATTTCTAAAAGGATTTTATCTAAAAATAGATAACGATTAGCTTCCTCTTTCGAGCGGGCCACCATACAAAATGTTTGCAATTCTACGTGTTTAAAACCTTGATTTAATAGATCTGAGGTTAATTTATTTCCGGCCCAGCCATTATTAACTTTTTCATTGGTCAAATAATGGCATATCTTTGCCTCAATACCCACGTGTTTGCTATAGAATGTCAGACTATTCCAGATGGTCTCAACGATAACCAGAGGTTTCCCCTCAATCAAAACACGGTGAACCTCGGCAAACATTTTTTGCGCCTCCGCTAGATGTTGTACAACGCGTTCCATTCTAATACCGGAGATGGAATTGTCTGCAAAGCTAAGGTTGTAAACCTCACCTTGAACGAAGTCTACATTTTTTATGTTTGCAGCACTTGATTTCGCATGCTCAATTAGGGTGTTATCATGATCTAAACCAACGACTAGTACATTATCACCCAGCATGTTCGCCAAGTTGATGGCATCCATTCCAGTGCCACAACCAAGATCGACAACCACGCCCTCTTTAATCGAATTGAAAGGAGTGTATGAATGTATTTTCAATTGTTTAAGAAAATCACCGGTATCCATCAAGTATCCGGCATTATAATGCTTATTGTCCATTACAAAATATTTAAATTACGATCATCTGGCCTATGGTCTAATGATGTATGTTTCAGATTTTTAATAATCTCATTTAGATCCCATTGATTCAAATTCGGAATATCAATTTGATAATGGATTTCAATTTCTTTATTCCGCAAAGTTTCTATGCGGACAATATTGGAATTATTACGAAGGGAAAGAATTGCATCTTTGTTTTCTTGATCGGCTTCGGTTAGGGTTTCTAGGTTTCGCATAATCATCACAGTTGCCAGCAGGTCTAGCTTAGGATAATAAAATGTACCATTATTTCCAACACTGGTGTCGATCCGGTAGCCAACACTTTCTGCTAATTTTACTGTATAAGGAGCGCATAAAGCAAATAGCGATTTAATGCCGACCTGTGTACTGATCGCAGCGCCAGCCCGTGTTAAAAATATGCTGCCAATGCCATATCCAGCAATCTCTCGCGAGTTCCATAGCCCACAGCCTTCACCTGTTCCCTTTTGCGCGTACTCATAAACAAGGTCTAAAATTTTAGCATCCATCGATCCGGTTGCTTGTTCAATCGGAAGAGGTTCGCTACCACCAGATACGTGTATGCGTACTCCTCCATAGACTTTGTCGCCATCAAGGGATTCTACGATCAGCACGAATGATGCCGGATTATACATCCAGTCATTTTTGGAGGAAGTCACCTTCTTCACGCCTATAGCCGTTAATACATGCGCGTGTCCTTCTATGAAACGTTCACAGGTTTGGGGATCGTCGATAGCCCGAAATGCTCTTAGTCTTACTACTGGACGTCCTTCGTTGAATAATAATGCCACCGAATGCTTGATTTATCGTTTAAACGCAAATCTAATCAATTAAATGCAAAGCTGTTTATTCTTCAAATAATTTATATCTTAAAGAAATTATCTGTACTTTTCAATGATGAAATTATTTGATTTTTTTCATCTACATAGGCAAAAATTACCTATTTAAACTGATTTCATCGAAAATATTTTATTGTCTTATTAAATTATATTTTTGACGTCATAATGTCCACCTCACAGCATTAATGTTTCTGCAGGGTATTTTTATAAATCTGACCATCTTTCATAATTACCAAAAAGTTTTTATCTGGATCTGCCAACAATTTTAGATCCTTGAGCGGGTCACCATCAACAAGGATAAGATCTGCCAGAGCGCCTTCCTCAATACTTCCTAGTTTGCCGGGATATGGACTTCTTAATCCTGAAAGCTGTAGAAGTTCACCATTATCGTGTGTGACCATTTTAATGATTTCGGCATTTGTAAACCACTTTTGAAGTCGCAATATAAATGCATTCTGCAATTTATTCAGATCAGGTTCAAAAAGGAAATCTGTACCCCAGGCTAGTTTTACGCCATATTTTTTAGCCATAGGCCACACTTTTTCCTGACCTTCTATGACAGGCTTACGCTTGATTCTTCGTTGCGGATCCATATCGGGCGTATCTTCCACAAGATTCTGTAAACTTAGCCAAATATTGTTTTTTGCAATTAGCTGCAACGTTTCTTCGTCAAGCAATTGTCCATGTTCGATACATCTTACGCCAGCTTCGATCGCTCTTTGAATCGCTCTTGGTGTATAAGCATGTACGGTGACATAAGTTCCCCAATCTTCTGCCGCTTCCACTGCCGCCTTCATCTCGTCAAGAGTATATTGGGTTACATCTACTGGATCGTATGCAGAAGAAGTGCCCCCGCCTGCCATGAGTTTAATTTGACTCGCTCCAAATCTCAAATTTTCTCTCACTGCAGTCAATACCTCGGCACGCCCGTCGGCGATAAATGTGGCACCATATCGTTCTGCACGAGAGACTACTCCAAAAAAGCGGCGTGATTTTTCCTCAGGAGTACGAAAGTCCCCATGCCCTGCCGTCTGGCTTATCGTAGCCCCAGATGGCCATATCCTAGGTCCCAAAAGTTTGCCCTTATCAATGGCAGCTTTTAATGGGAATATTGGACCACCGACATCACGTACGCTTGTAAAACCACGCATTAACATCTGTTGAGCTGAACTGCCTACTGTATTGAACAAAAATTCTTCCGATAAGTCATTTGTCATCATCTGTGGCATCGTCAAAGCGCCAAATACCAAATGTACATGGGCGTCAATCAAACCCGGCATGAGTGTTTTGCCTTTACCGTCAATTCGAATGACATCCTTATCTTTCGCCTTAATTGGAGACGCGCTTATGTGCTGAATGGTGCTGCCTTCTATTAAAACATACCTTGGAGAGGTTAGCATTTGACTCGTAAAGTCAATCAGTTTGACATTTTCTATTAAAACCTGCTTCTCCTGACCTTGGATAGCCTGTAGAAAAACTATACAAAGAAATAGAGTTAGTAGTTGACCTAGACGCATAGTATGAAGAATTACGGTGATATATAATATGACAAATAAATTTTGATTTCAACGAACTGATGTCAGCTCGAAAAGTATCTTCTAAGTTAAACTATAAATTTAATATATTTTAGATGTTTCGGCACAAATTTCCTCTCGACTCCTCTTTTTAGGTAAATAGGAGTCAATAATGCTAGCAATCATTTGAAAAGAGTTAATTTTATTCCATTATGATGTATAAAAAAATCATTCGAAGTTATTTAAGTGGTGTAATTCCTAAGATCAGTACTAAAAAAGAACTGTTCACCTTGTCTTTCTTGCTCGGTTTATCAGCCTATCTCTTCCTGATCGTTTTTCAACCATTTGGAACGTACAATTTTGATCATATCCATAAATTTGTTTTGTTATCCGGATATGGGGCAATATTATCTGCAGTTTATATACTAGTTTCTCTTGTCTTACGTACAAAAATCGAAACGATTGCTATGGAGTTGTTCCGTATCACCCTTGTACTACTAGTGACAAGTTTTTGTAATTTCATCTATCATGGTTGGATTATTAATGGTGCGCCTCTACAATGGAGCAACCTCCCTTTTATTGGATTTTATACACTGTCACTCTATAGTCCAATTGGAACGATTTATTTTTTGCTTCGAATAAACAGGTATAGTCCACATCATGTACAAAATAATCCGCTTAATGTTGTAATTCCGATAAACTCAGATGCGATATCAAGTCAAGGTAATGATTGTCATTTTTTGACATTAGTCAGTATTCCAAATGGAAGCCAAACAATAACATTACAGCCGGATGATTTTATTTTCGCAAAATCGATGGACAATTATTGCATGATCTATTTCAGAAAAGATGATACACTGAAGAAGCAAATGATACGAATAACATTAACGCACTTGTCTCAGCTTCTACATACGGGTGCTATCCACCGGTGTCACCGATCATATCTAGTCAACTTTGAAAAGATATTGGTAAAGGAAAGAAATGCACAAGGTTTTTTGTTGCGTTTTGCAGATATTGACGATTTCGCCATCGTTTCAAGGTCTGCCATTGAATCCGTTCGACCCTATTTATAACCAACGGCCAGTTACGCTGTTGTCAATCATCCCTAAAACTTGACGTATACCACATAATTTTGTGTATTCCTAAAGTGGAGCATAATTTCGCTTAAAAAAAAGATGAAAACTAAAAATTTAAACCTGCTCTTACTATTTCTTTTTTTCGGAATATATTTTATTCTTGATTATTCGTTCTTTTCCACACTGCAATCTACTCTAATTAACTATATTCCTAGTCGGTTTTTAGGGCACGTGTGCGCTTATTCTATAAGCCTTTTGCCACTATTTTTGGGAGCAATGCTACTTAAGCCAAAAGAGTCAGATAAATTCTTCACAAAATTCGGGTTAAATGGTTCTTTTCTACAAGGGATTTCTTTTGGGGTGATAACAACTTTGCCGATGTTCTTGGGTTACGCCTGTGTTTTTACCATAAATCGTAAAATAGATCCAAACACGCTATTAATAAATAGTGTATCTTCAGGATTCTTTGAAGAGATAATCTTTCGTGCCTATTTTTTTGGTTTAGTTTTTCGCTATACCCGACTAGGATTCATTCCATCCATTTTTGCAACGTCATTCCTATTTGCCTTACTACACCTTTATCAGAGTCAGGACTTGGTTGAATTGGTTTTGATATTTAGCATAACGTTCTTCGGCGCGATCCTGTTTTCGTGGTTGTATGTCGAATGGAAGTTTAATCTATGGATCCCGATCGCACTTCATATTTTTATGAATTTAACCTGGATGATCTTTGATGTTGCTGACAATTCCGCTGGAAATGTATGGAGCAATTTCTTTCGTTTTTTTACTGTCTTTATGGCGATTGTATGGACGATCTTGCATGCGCGGAAAACGAATGCTGGTCTACAGGTCAAATTGAGAAATTTATGGCTGAACAGTTAATGGGATATCTTATTTCAAAGGGCGTTTGTGGCTGTACATGTGTTGTTGCAAAATGACCCTCTTGAAGATCATATGAGCAATAGTTTATGGCTAAAATAGATTCTTTGGTGATCGCTAACTCTTGGATAATCTCTGAAAACAGTATTTTTTTTGGCATAAGATTGGCTAACTTGATGTTTATGAATAGACTGTTATTTTTACCACTATTGCTCTTGATCGGATCAGCTTTAGCCATTGGAACATTGAGTTGTGATCGCAACACAAACGATAAAGGCACAGGTGCAAAAGATTCATCTATAGTTAAAATAGTAGCTGTAAAGGATACGATCACCCCTGCGCAATTCCCTCCTTTGCCAATTGATTATGAAAATACGAAGGTTTTAAAAAACAGCTATGTGGTTGATCGGTCAGGCGTTGAACTTCGTCAGGGGCCTGATCAGTCTGCGCCGGTATTGGGGAAATATCCCTATGGTACCAAACTCGATGTTATTGCTGAAGAAGGGGATTGGGTTGCCGTCATGGATCGCATTCAACGGGATTATAAAGGAGCACAAGGTGAGATGGGTGATGTAACGAGATGGGAAAAGGTATATGTCGCAAAGTCGAAGCTGGGAAAACAAGATCAAATTACAATATCACCGAAAGATTTAAACTTAATCATTTCTATTACGATAAATGGTCGAGAAACCTATTATGAAAAGGGACATTCTTTAGATAAATATCTGCGGGTAGAATTGATCGATGAGCAAACATTTTCTGCAGCTCGTAAAACTTCGAAAGACTACTTGATAAAGGATACCATGTCTTATCCTAAAAATGGGAAGGTATTGGAGCTGCCTTTGAAAAATGGGGAAAAACTAATATTTACGGATAAGGGTATCGATAGTGAATTAGAAGAGCGGTATTCGTACAAAGGGCATTATGATTTTCTAAATGCTTATGCAGTGGAAGGGAATTATTGGGAAAGTTCTGATGTACGCCTTTTTGACAAACAAGACGGTCATTTAATTGTGGAGTGTGGTGCCTCCCCCTTCTTTTCATTGGATAAAAATTACCTAATGACTCTGCTGGCTGATCCTTATGAATCCACGGGCGACTTACAGCTCTTCCACGTGAAACAAGGGAAGCTTTCACCAATGCTTTTTGTGAGGTTTAAGGAGTGGATGCCAACTTGGAAGGAGGAACTGATATTCTGGGGGAACGATGGTTGCATCTATACCGCTGCTAACCATATCAATGGCTATTGGGGGGATGAGGGTGCTTTAAATGAAAAAGCACAGTTTATTAGAATTAGCATATTACCACAGTAGAGAACAGCTAAGCCCTACTTTTATTGATCGGAATACTTAGATTGTATTATTTTTCTGTTCACTAAAACTATTCTAACCTGTACCTGTTGTATTCATAAAATTAGATTATAGTTTGTAATTTAGCTGGATGAAATTAAGAATATTATCATTATTTACAATCATTTTTATGTTTACTATGTCTTCCATGGCACAAGAGCAACCATGGAAGGAGCATAATAAATGGATTTGGGGACCTTCCCTAGGTTATCAGTATCAAAGTGGTAATTTTCTGAAAGTTTCAGGCTGGGGATTGTTTGCCCCTAATGATTTTCAATATATGAAAATTGATGCCGGCGCTAATTTCAGCTGGATGGGAGGTAAAACAACTGTCATTCCAGAATTGGGGTTCACCTATTACCTAAATGATTTTGTTCTGTTCCCTTTTGTGAAAGCTGAACTCACACCTTACACAATAACACCTAAAGTCGGAGCTAGTCTCTTTTCTATTGTCGATCTCGGTATAGGTTATGGATTTGACTATAACACGAAGAAAAACTTTAAGCCAATTGAAGGGTTTACTGTGTCGGTCGGTGTCAATATTCCGCTTAATTTTCATATTTATTAATAGAAGCATGCAAAGTAAGATTTCCTATCTTTTTCTCGTTGTATTTATCTTATTGGCTCTTATTGGACGTGTTAGAGCACAAGATTACTTAATCGGCCCTACCTTGAGCTACCAATTTCAAAAGGGAAGTATAGTAAAAAGTGGCGCTTATTTTGCTTTTCCCGTTGTTGGTGATCATATTTTGCGAGCCGATGCCACAGCCAACTTTACCTGGACTCAAAAGAAATTTGCCGTCATCCCTGAGGCTGCGGTAACTTATTATCCTCAAACATATGTTCTGACTCCGTTTTTTCGTACAGAACTTAGTCCTTATACTATAACACCGAAAGTTGGGTTGAGCTTAGCGACTTTATTGGATATTGACTTGGGATATGGATTTTCAATCAGTGACAAAAAAGATTATAACCCTATAAAGGGATTCGCAGTATCTCTACGATTCAGTATTCCGCTAAATTATCGAATCAATATGTAGTTTGATTTTCTTTGTGTCTCATTAGCCTAATTAAATACTCCAAAATCCTAGTTTGGCAAGATCATTTTTGATTATGGTCTGTTTCTTTTTTAATTTCTTGTGCTACAGTGTTTTTAATCTCTTTTGGACTAGTTGTCAAGCCACTTCTTGAATGCGGTGACTCTTTCCCGTGAAACAATGAGCTCATCCGATGTATAGTGCTTAAGGTATATTTTCAACCGGGCATTGGAATGTACAGCAATACTTTTGATGGCGTCAAATTGAACGATAGTGCTTCGGTTGATCCTGAAAAAATCTTTAGGGGACAATTGCGGTACCAAACCGTCCAATGTCTGATCCAAAAGATAATTTTCATTTTCATTGGTATAAAGATAAGTGCCTTTGTTCTCACTATAAATACATTCAATATTCTGGGTTGTCACTAGTTTTATGTTTTGGCCAAGTTTTATTGTAAAGCGTTCCTTGTAGGTAGGTAAAGCGTTGCTAAACAAAGCTTCTAACGATGTTAGGTCGAAATGGGTATTGGGTCGCCTAAAATGAAGGAATTTTTCAACTGCATTTTTCAATTCTTCATCATCAATCGGCTTAAGTAAGTAATCAATGCTGTTTTGTTTAAACGCACGTAACATATATTCATCGTATGCAGTGGTAAAAATAATAGCCGCACTTGGCTTAACCTGTTCGAGAATATCAAATGAAATCCCATCAGCGAGTTGGACATCCAAAAAAAGTAGATCAGGTTCAGTATTTGACATAAACCATTCTACAGATTCCTCGACAGTTTGCAGTACCGCAGATACTGTGTAACCCATGTTCTCCAATTTTCTTTGGAGTAGTCTCGCTGATGGGAGTTCGTCTTCTATGATTAATATTTTCATGGCTTGTATAGGGTGCTTATTTGTCGTCGGATCTTTGTGTTTTTAATTTAGTGCCCGTTACAGCGCAAGAGTTTGGGGGCGGGGCGCAATTTCTTTGATAATCGGTAGCGCAACTGAAAACAGGATATCACTTTCCTCAATATACACGGGTAAATCGGAGAGTATTGCATACCGCTCCTGAATATTTTTTAGGCCAATTCCCGAGTGGCCATGGAGCACCTTCTTCTTTTGAAGATTATTATCAACATAGAGGTAATCATTTTTTCGATAAATCTTTAATAAAAGAGGTTTTCTAAGTGACACAACATTGTGTTTGATCACGTTTTCGATCAGTAGTTGAAGTGAAAGAGGTAGAATAAATCCCTTACGCTGCTCATCATTGATCTCTAAATCGATCTGAATTCCCGCTTCGCATCGAAGACTTAACAGATTCAGATAGGCTGTTGAAAAAGTGAGCTCATCCTGCAGTGAGACGAAACTTTTATCTTTATGCTCCAAAACATAGCGATAGATTTTAGAAAGATCAGTGGTAAACATGCTGGCCTTTTTGGGACTCTCCTCAATTAAACCATTTAATACATTCAGACTGTTGAACAGAAAATGCGGATCGAGTTGATTCTTGAGCGATTCAAATTGTGCTGCTATTAGTTCCTTTTCTTGTTGAAATTCCTTGATTTGATAGTCTTTGAACCTTTTATAAAAGTAGAGACCAAAGAAAATCATTGAAATGCACCATGATATCATCGCCGTTTGAAAGTAGTATGCAACACGCTGCTGATGAGTGAAATGGTGAAAGCGCTGAGCGAAGCTTTTAGTAACTCCCGGGTAGAATAGGCCTGAGAAAAAAGCATTCACAATAAAAACGACTACTATGGTCAAGAAGAAACTGACACTATAAAAGATAAGCATCTTTTTCCCAAAATCTTTACTGTTAGGGTATTTATTCCCTACCCATTTCGACAGATAGTTATGGCCTAGGAAAAGAAAAAATCCGTATAAAAGACCTCTGGCCATATTAGGGTGAAAAATAATGGATGTCCAAGGGACATCGTTATGGTCAAGCTTGGCCATAACCACAAAATAAGTGCTTACGACGAAGCTTGCCAATAACGCTTGTATAATTGCTTTAAACGGTGCTTTTTTCACAAAGTATTAATTGCATTCTTTTAACAGTTGTTCTGCCCGATCTTTGCCCCATGATGGCGCAAAGGGAATGGAGACTTTTTGTTCATTGAATAAAGATAGTGCTTTCTTGACATCCTCACATTCTTTACGGGTATCTTGATTGAAATATTTTTTTGCGTTCATTTGGAATTCTGCGAGGCCCAATACTGCTCGTGGATTATTGGGGGCTAATGCAAGTGCTTTCTTATAAAGGCCCATGATGATAGGCGACAGTTCCTTCCCTTTTGTCATTGGATCGGTTATCATTAATGCTGTCTTGTTCATTGCCCGTAAAATAAGCCATTAAGGATTATTGTCTTGTGCAGTGCTTTTCAAAATATCTTCCGCAGATTGTATATATTTCGCTTGTGTTTCTTTATTTTTCTCTTTAAAGGAAGCAGTTGTGAACACCATTGCTTGATAATACGCTGGTATCCAGTTGTTTTTTTCTACCTGTGAAATACGTTCGAGAAGAGCTGCCGCCTTTTTTGTCTCTCCTGACTGCCATAAACCCATGGCCTGGCCCATACTTTTTTCAAAATTGCTCTGTGCAAATGTTGTACTGCTTATTAAACAGATAATGGCGATAATAATCGATTTCATAATTTTTAGTTTAGTAGTAAGTATTTTTTTGTTATTGTCTCTTCGAGTTTACAGGGGTGAAGTTGCGTATCGTTGCTCTCAATTAAAAACAAATTTGGATGAACCGACGTATTTCCCTGATGAGCTGTTGCTTCCTATAGATTGTCCAGTTGATTGTCTTTGTCGTTTTTACTGATTGTCCAGAAATACCCAAGAAAAACAAATCGTTTGGCTGTAGGGACAATCGGTCTACGGTTATAAATTCCCTGTGCATTTGGTTGATCTGCATACTGATAACCGTAGATCGGTGAAGCGCCGAGAACGTTACTGACGGAGAAATGGATAATTTTTTGTTGGCTATAGAGAAATGACCAGCTCATGGATAGATTATTATAACCCCTGATGTGGCCATCCATAAAGGAGCTTTGGTTAGGATCGTTATAATTTCTGCCCGATACGTAAGCGTTAGTCAAACTGAGTTGTGAACGAAGGCTTGAAAACCAATATTTTCCAACGATATTAAAACTATGTTTATAAACATAAGGCGGAGTAACAGTAGATGGATAGTTCGCTTCATTTCTCTTGCTGTCTGTGTAGGAATAGGATATCCAGTACTGTAGGTTTTTTACACTGCTGCTGTTTTTGTAAAATAGGTCAAAGCCTTTGACATCTCCGCTTCCATTATTGTCATATTGGCTATTATATTGAGGTGTTACACTATTGTATTTAACCAAGTTGTTGTAAGTTTTGCGGTATGCCTCTAAGCGAAGTAGATGTCCTCCACGCGCATAGAAATAATTTGCGATATAATGTTTGGCCCCTAACCAGTCGAGCTGAGGAGCATATTTTAATACTGGTGTAGGTGCCTGCTGATGGAAGTTCCCGTAAGCAACAGAGAGCTGGGTATATTTATTTAACGCGTAGCCCAGCGAAGCCCTCGGTTCTAACGTTTTCTTGTTTTGCAAATTGGAAGAGGTTTCTCGCAGGCCGATCTTCCCAATCAAGTTTGGTAAGAAACCAAAGGTCGTTTCAGTATATAGAGCAGTCATTTTGCTTTGGAATCCATACATATAGTCAAGGTCTTGCCGGTGGTATTCTTCTTGATAATTCGTGTCAAAGTATTCTATTCCCCCAATGCTTTTAATCTTGTTGTTCCAGATTTTACTTAGTGTTGCTTTTAAGTGAAGACTCTTTTCATCATTAGGTAGGTAAACCTCTCCGTAAAGAACCTTATCCGTCAGATAGCCTAGGCCTATGCCCGATTCGAGCGTCCAGCGGTTTCCTAAATTCTGGCGGTAGCTGATATTGGTATAGGCGTTGTTGGATTTCTTTTTCACCGGGACAGGGTGTGGGTAATTGATGTCTGCTTGGTAAAGCCCCATATTTTCGAAAGTGTAAGCCCCATAAATATTTAGAAAGCCTTCTTTAAATTGATGGCGATAAATCATTTCTCCAGCGGCATTTTCATAGGGCTTCGTCCAGTTAATATCTGGTGTAATAATTTTTGAATAGGGGCTTAGGTTTGTATAATTGCTGTTGAAGGTTAGCGAATTTTTGCCCCATTGTAAAGTATGCCCTAAACCTAATCCAACGGAAGATAGCGAAAGTTCTGTTTTGGGTTGTTCTATCGTGTTTTCGGTATTCAGGGCTAGAATGCTCGACAGTGCATTTCCAAATTCTGCAGAATAGCCCCCAGTAGAAAAATTCACGCCCTTAAATAACATGGGCGAAAACCTGCCCCTGACAGGAATTTCATTAGGCGTTGCGGTATAAGGTTGGGCGACTCTGATACCATTTATGTAAGTCTGTGTTTCGGAAGCATCTCCACCGTGGACCATAAGACGTCCATTTTCTCCTCCAACCTGTGCTCCAGGCAATGTGGCCAGCGCGCTGATGATATTGCCCATACTTCCTGCGGTAGTAACGATATCTAAAGGGCTCATTACGGTGTTTTTACCAGAACTATTTGCTTGCAGAATACCTGCTTGAATGGTGACTTCCTGTAAGCGATTTTCGCTTTCTAGCATTTGTATAGTCAGAAATTCTTTTTGTGGCAGTTGGATAGACTTGCTGTATAGGGGAAAGCCAACAACGGATGCTTTGATGATTTTAACTCCTTGCTCATTCGTTTCAAAAGCAAAGTTGCCAAGTGAATCTGTGGTGCCGCCATCGTAGCTACCATCGATATAAATATTGGCCAAATAAATAGGTTTACCATTTTTGCCGACTACTTTTCCTTTTAGAATAGACTGTGCAAATAGGATGTTAATGGAAATAAATAGTAAGGTTAATAACAGCTTCATTTTCTTTATATTTTGCTCAAATATGGCTGATAGTACCATTTACTGCTAAAAAGAGTGGATGGAATGTCAAAATATCGTGATGAATTGAGGTATCCCAATTTTATGCTGTAAATTGATGCCGAAAAGTACTGTTTGATAACAGAAGTGTGCGCTGTAATTTAAGTCAAGAAAAAGCGAATAACTATTTTAAATGACTGTTAGTTTGCTGTGCGAATGTTGACTGTGTTAAAATTCTTGACGGCTATGATGTACCAATAGTGAAACATTCCCAAGTGATTGGCTAAGTGGAAAATAGCTACGAGCAATCATTTAAACTGGCTTTCGAAAATATTATAGTTTTTTTCGATTCATCCACAATATATAGCAAGTCCCGAAGCGCAGGGCAAAAGAATCGGTAACACCAACATGAATAATTTTACGCGTTTAGAACAACCAACAGGCCGGCTTATTACAGTCGATGACAAAGAATATCTTTTTTTTGGAGGAACCTCGTATTTAGGTTTGGCAACTGATCACACGTATGCATCTATTTTTATAGAAGGTATACAACGCTATGGCATAAATAACGGGACTTCGCGAAATAATAATGTGCAACAGGCGATCTATGACCAAGCGGAAAGATATGCGGCGAGGCGTTTTGATTTTGAAGCGAGTTTATTGCTTTCCAGTGGATATCTAGCTACTCAATTTTTGATTAAGACATTGGCCGGCGAAGGAGAATTGCTGTATGCCCCCTCCTGTCACCCCTCGTTGTGGCTAGACGAAAAACCTGTCGTAGCGGGAAGTTTTATTGACTGGGCCAATTCAACTGTTGCATATATTAACCAATCGGTTCAAAAATCCTTTATTATTGTCAGCAACAGTCTCGATAATATGAAGCCGGAGATTTATGACTTTACTGTCTTTGCACAGATTAATCCAAGCAAGCGGGTTTTGTTGCTGCTGGACGATTCTCATGGAATTGGTGTTATGCGAAAAAATCGCATTTCGTTCGATAAGAGCCGTTTTAATTTGGCTAATATTGAACTGATTGTCGTGGCTTCATTAGCGAAAGGGCTGGCAACAGATGCGGGTTTGATTCTGGCAGATGAGCAGCGGATCCAAAAGCTAAAAAAATCCAATTTTTATACCGGTGCATCTCCGAGTTCGCCTGCGAGCTTATATGCATTTGTAAATGGAGAGGAGATCTATTTACAGCAATTCAAAAAACTGCAGTACAACAGTAGTTATTTCAAAGCACGTATAATGTCCAGATTAAATGCTGTGCCTAATTTTCCTGTCTTTTCATCAACAGACATCAACCTTTATGAAAGACTGATGGCGTCAGGTATATTGGTTTCGAGCTTTCCCTATCCGCTTGCTACAGACCCGCTATTGAACCGTATTGTGGTGAATGCACATCATAGCGAAGCGGATTTGGATCGGTTAAGTCATGCTATTGGCATATATTGATTTTTATCGCGCAACTAATGAGTCAACATCTTGTAAATTAGATAATTGTTTTTATTTTTGGACTTTATTTTAATGGTTGAATAAAACTAGGATCTCGTTAAATGATTGTAAATGTTTGGCTTTTGGAAGCTTATTTATCAAAAAAGTATTTAAATAATTTCCATTACTCATTTTAAAACAATACTTTTGCATCCCCAAACATTAGTTGGCTTAAGGGTTGAAAAATAAATAATTACAGTAAAATAGATATGACTAAAGCAGAAATTATTGCAGAGATCTCTACCAAAACTGGCTTAGAGAAGGTAGATGTTCAAGAAACCGTAGAGGCGTTCTTTAAAGTTGTCAAAAACGCAATGATCGGAGGAGAAAATGTATATGTAAGAGGTTTTGGGAGCTTCGTAGTCAAAAAAAGAGCTGAGAAGACTGCAAGAAACATTTCAAAAAATACAGCAATCATTATCCCTGAACACTTTGTTCCTAGTTTCAAGCCAGCTAAAATTTTCGTAGAGAAAGTAAAGAATGGCAATAAATAATCTTTAAAATAGATTAACATGGCAAAAACCAAACAGATAATAGTAATAGGATCAGTAGTAGCCTTGGTTGCTGTGCTTTTGGCGCAGCCTATTAAAGGTTTGGTGAACAAAGAAAAACAAACTGCTGCAGCATCTGAATCGAAGCCTTCCAATGAAATAAATTTGGAAAATATATCTTCGATGACAAAACAAGGTTTAGATGCTAGTTTAGTCAAAGAAATTTCCGATATTGAGGGCCAAGTTGCAAAAGCTTCTGGAGAGGATAAGATAAAGCTGTTGCAACAGTTGGCAGATAAGTGGGATGATGTCGCTAAACCAGCCCCTCAGGCTTTCGTCTATGAGGAAATGGCAAAGGTTTCACCCAAATTTGAGTATTGGTTGAAAGCTGGTAACGCGTATCGTGCTGCTTATACAAATTTGCAAGATTCTACTTTGGCGCAGGCGTTGAATCAAAATGCTATTCATGCTTATGAGGCGGCGTTAAAAGCGAATACAAGTAGTTTGGACGCAAAAACAGGATTAGGTGCCGCAATGGTATCAGGAACGAATAATCCCATGGCAGGTATTGCCTTATTGCGGGAAGTCGTTGCTGCAGATCCTAAAAATTTAGAGGCAAATAAAACTTTGGGATTGTTTTCATTACAGTCCCGTCAATTTGACAAGGCCATCGAGCGTTTTAAGACCGTTATCGATCAAAAACCCGATGCTGAGTCATACTTTTACTTAGCCACGGGCTACGAAAATATTGGGATGAAAAAGGAAGCTGTGACTGCTTTTCAAAAAAGTAAGGAACTGGCAGCCGACCCTTCCCTATCACAATTCATTGATCGAAAGATTGCTGAATTGAGCAAGTAATTAATTTATTATTTTATAATCATTAAAAAATTTAGCTATGCCAAGCGGAAAAAAAAGAAAAAGACACAAGATGGCTACTCACAAACGTAAAAAACGTTTAAGAAAAAATAGACACAAGAAAAAATAGTCTTGTGATGAGCTTTTAAACATCTTGGCCCATTTTGCTAAGATAGCTTTACGAAACGATCTACATGTCTGTGAAGGGTATGTAGATTGTTTTTTTCGTAACAACGTTCTTTAAATGTTTAATCGGATACCAAAGATTGCGATAGGATATTGCATAGGTATCAAAAATGAGTAGCTTTTGGTAAAGGAATTAATTATCGATTCAACTCCTGATAAAGGGGTAACTATTGCTTTACTTCAAGATAAGCAGCTTGTTGAACTTAACCGCGAGCCCGCAAATAATAACTTCGCCGTTGGAGATATCTATCTCGGACGTATTAAGCGAATTATGCCAGGGCTTAATGCAGCATTCGTAGATGTAGGCTACGAAAAGGATGCTTTTCTACATTATTTAGATTTGGGTCCGCAAGTTCAATCTTTGCTAAAGCTTACCCGTATAGTCAAGAATGGCAGTTATCAAGAGAAACTGCTCAATAGTTTAAAACTTGAAAAGGATATCGATAAAGCTGGTAAGATCTCTGATGTCTTGAGCAAAAATATGCTCGTGCCAGTACAAATCGCCAAAGAACCCATTTCAACAAAAGGACCGCGTCTGAGTTCAGACCTTTCAATAGCAGGTCGTTTTGTCGTTCTGGTACCTTTCTCAAGTACTGTTTCCATTTCCAAGCGTATCAAAGGTAGTAACGAACGCAACCGCCTCAAGAAGATTGTCGAAGGAATTAAGCCTGCAAATTTTGGCGTGATTATCCGTACAGTCTCTGAAGGTAAGGGGGTCGAAGAACTACAACGTGACTTATTGGACCTGATCTCAAAATGGGAGCTATTTACCAAACGTCTTCGTAATGCTGAACCGCCGCAAAAGGTTCTTGGAGAAATGGATCGTGCATCCACTATTCTACGGGATATTTTGACCGACGAGTTTTCGCATATTTATGTTAATGATCCTTCGATCTTCGAAGAAACAAAATCATATATACACGATATATCTCCAGATTTGGAGAAAATTGTCAAGCTTTATAAACATAAAGAGCCAATTTTTGATCATTTTGGAGTTGAAAAGCAAATCAAGGCAGCTTTTGGCAAAACGGTAACATTACCAGGTGGTGCGTATCTCGTTATTGAGCATACCGAAGCCTTACATGTTATTGATGTCAACAGTGGTAACCGCTCTGCGAATAAGGAGAATCAGGAAGACAATGCATTGCTGGTCAACATGGAAGCAGCAAAAGAAATTGCGCGACAGCTGCGTTTGCGTGATATGGGTGGAATTGTAGTCATCGATTTTATCGATATGCATAAACCCAATCATCGAAAAGAGCTGTATACATTCTTAAAAGAATGTATGGCATCGGATAGAGCAAGACATACGATTTTACCACCAAGTAAATTTGGATTGGTGCAAATTACACGTCAGCGCGTCAGACCTGAAATGAATATTGTCACAAACGAAAAATGTCCGGCTTGTGATGGTACAGGTGAGATCCGATCAAGTATTGTCGTGATGGATGATATTGAAAATAATTTGAAATTTATTCTTCAAGAACAAAACGAAAAAAAGGTGACGTTATGTGTTCACCCTTATATAGACGCCTACATTAAGTCTGGTTTGATTTCGAAAAGAATGAAATGGTTCATCAAGTACGGAAAATGGATTAAAGTAAATCCAATGACGTCATATTATCTAACTGAATTCCATTTCTTCAATGCGAAGGATGAAGAAATCAAGTTATAATAGAAAGAGATTAACGAAAAGGGTTAGTAGGAATACTAGCCCTTTTTTGTTTTTATTCCGTTTATTGTTTAAACCCAGTGGATAAATATACCGTCCTTTTCCATTTTTCGGAAATAAGTCATTTGCCGTTTAGCGTAGCGGTGTATTTCAGTTTCTAATTTAGTAACGAAAGCTGGATAATCGAGCTGTCCAAGAAGGTGGAGTGAGCCATATTTATATTCCAGTCCATAATATTGAAGCTGCTCGTGCGTGATACCTTCACTCAGGAGTTTTCCAACTTCTTCTAAAAAACCTTCTTTTAAACGTTGTTTTAACCTTTGGCTAATGTGCGAACGTCTGGATTCCACTGGCGGATTTAATCCGATCACTATACTGTCAACCATCCGTTGCTGAGCGAGATGATTTGGATTCATCTTTAAAAAAGACAATATTTCTATCGCTCGGATGATTCGCTTTTTAGTCGAAAAATCGATTTTGAAATCTGCCGGTAGTATATATTCCTGGAGACGTTTTAGCAATTCAGCTTCTGAGTACTCAAACAATGACTCCTTTAGGCCTGCTATCGATGGGATCAAAGCGTATGGGTTTTGTTGGATAACACTTTGAATATATAGGCCTGTACCACCACAAAGAATAGTATGATTTCCTTTTTCTAAAATAGATTGTTGTGCATGGTGAAAGTCCTCGATAAAGTTTCCGAGATGATAGCGTTCTCCCGGTTCGAGAATATCAATAAGATGGTAGGGAATGTTTTGATATTCGGATAGGTCTTTTCCCGTGCCGATATCCATTCTCCGATAAATCTGGCGGGAGTCTGCGCTGATGATTTCAGCGCCGATATGCTGGGCCAGTTGTACTGCCAATTTGGTTTTACCGGAGGCAGTTGGGCCTAAAATAACGATAACTTTCTCCTTTGAAACAGCCTGCTGCTCCAAAAGAGAAAGTATAGGATTTAATCTGTCTATCACAGAACAAATTTAGTCCATTTTTCTGTTCCTTCGTTATTTTTTACGACAGTATCGATAAAAGCCATACCTCTTACGCCATCATATACTGTTGGAAAATCTTGTTGTTCTGCAGTAGGAGTTTTTCCTTCACGTATTGCAGTCACAGTTGCAGCAAAATTACGATAGATATTCGCAAATGATTCCAATAAACCTTCTGGGTGACCAGCCGGGACACGGGTGTTGTGTGTTGCAAATGAGCTTAAGGTATAGGGAGCAGCATAAGCATTTCCTGTACGATAAAGCTGACGCGGTTGATCAAGCATTTTAATGATTAAATTGTTAGGATCCTCGTTAGCCCATTCCAATCCACCTTTTTCACCATAGATACGGATGCGAACAGCATTTTCTTCACCTGCTGAAATTTGGGAGGCCATTAATACACCTTTTGCTCCATTTTCAAAACGTAAAAGTACCGAACCATCGTCATCCAATAGACGGCCTTCAACGAATGTGGTTAGGTCTGCACATAATTCTTCGATTTTTAAACCAGATACATATTCTGCTAAATGTGCAGCATGTGTACCGATATCACCCATAACCAAAGATTTACCAGAACGTTTTGGATCTGCACGCCAGGCGGCCCCAGCATTGCCTTCGCGTTCTGTTAACCGGCTTAACCAACCTTGAGGGTACTCAACAACAATTTTTCTGATCTTTCCGAAGTGACCTTCCTTGACCATCGCTTTTGCTTGTTTAACCATAGGATAGCCAGAATAAGTATGTGTAAGACACAGTGTGCGGCCTGTACGCTCTACAGTTTCTTGTAATTCTTTTGCCTCTTCAACAGATACAGTCATTGGTTTTTCAACCACGACATCAAAGCCTTTTTCCATGGCTAATTTAGCTGGAGCGAAATGCAGAAAGTTAGGTGTTACGATCGTTACAAAATCCATGCGCTCTCCTTCAGGAAGCAAAGATTCTTTCTCGATCATCTCTTCATAGCTTAAATAGACACGCTCAGGTGCTACAAATAGGTCTTCTCCAGATTGTTTTGAAATTTGTGGATCGATACTAAAAGCACCACAAACTAACTCAATCTTGCCATCCATAAAAGCGGCAATACGGTGTACAGCTCCGATAAAGGCATCATTACCGCCTCCAACCATACCCATGCGAAGTTTTCTCTTCATAACGTTATTATTTTTTGATTATTTATTTTTCAAACCCTTACAGTGTACAATATACACAATTTAGCTTATTTTAGGTATAAAATCATCTTGATGCTACCCATATTTTCCTTTGGAAGGCCATGCGGATATTGTTTAATTAATGCATTTAACTCTTCTTTATTACGATAAACATGTCTTTTTGTGTCTGCTACCCAAAAGTTGATCGGAGCTGTTACTTCTTTCACAACAAAGCCGATTTTTTCTAAAGAGGAGTGCTGGCTCCAATCGCGATCGGTGAAGGTCATAATATCTCCAGGTGAAAAATCTTTGCAGAAAGCTTTGATCAATTTGCTTAACCCCCCGATTACATTGAATCCCGCTTTGTTACAAAAGCGTATCAGCTCGAAAGAACGATAGTCATCCTCCTTGTCCATCATGCGGCGCCCCCCAGAGAATATAGCGACAGCAACAAGCTCGCCCTTCTCAAAGAGTCCATAACGATATTTACCTGGCAGAGCACCCTGTAAATGATGTTCCACGAGGAACTGTAAGCTTGTCTTTTTATCGATCCGTGCCACCACAGTCTTGCGTGCGAAGATAGATTTGTTGTTTTTAGTTCGCGAAACAATACGCTTGACGATGAGTTCAAACTTGGTTGTTAATAGGTCTTCATCAATATGAATACAAGTTTCGGAAGTTTGGCTCCTAATAGGTTTATTGTTAGGGTATAACAATATGGTTGTTGTTAATTCAAGGGAGGATATTTGTATAAATCCATCAACTTCAAAGAGTTGTAATGAGACTTCAAGCGCTTGCTCAAGTCTAAGCTTAAACTGTGTTGACAGCTGTATAAACGATGGATCCATAAAACAAAAGTAACTTTTGTGGAAGTCTTCACGAAATATTCGATTTTAATAATTATCCGTACCTTTGTAAGCGAGCGTATAATGGTGCTATAGCGTATCTTTGGTTTAAAAGCAGAGCGAATCAGGTTCAGAAATTAGTCGAATATGAATCAAAATTTAATTGTGCAAAATTTCAATAGGTACGAAATGACCTTTAAGAACAAACGACGTGTCGTGTACTCCTACGATTAGGAGTATCTGCACTTATATAAATAATTATTTACATATGAAACTTCCGATAGTGGCGTATGGCGATCCTGTATTAAGAAAGGTCGCTGAAGAAATAGATGAAGACTATCCTAATTTAAAGAAATTGATTGATGATATGTTCGATACCATGTATGCGGCGCATGGTGTTGGCTTGGCGGCACCGCAGGTAGGCTTGCCTATACGTATGTTCGTTATCGATGCAACTCCTTTTGCAGAAGATGACGAAGAAAACAAAGAAATGCTCCAATCGTTCAAAAAGGTTTTTATCAACCCGATCATGGTAGAAGAGTCTGGTGAAAAATGGGCCTTCGGAGAAGGATGCTTAAGTATCCCAGATATTAACGAGGATGTATTACGTCATCGGAATATCCGCATTAATTACCTGGATGAAAACTTCGAGGAACACGAAATGGATCTCACTGGTTTAGCTGCCCGCGTGGTTCAGCACGAATATGATCATATTGAAGGAAAGTTGTTTACCGATAAATTGAGTACGTTGAAAAAAACGATGTTGAAAAGTCGGCTGGATGCCATTTCGAAAGGAAATATCCGCGTTGGTTATAAAATGCGATTCCCACAGCAAAAGAAAAAGCGTTAGTCTGTACTAACGCTTTTTCTTTTATCTCTTCTCCTTGTTTAGCGATTGGAGTTTCGAAGCACAAGGTTCGATCGTTCCAGCCCTCTTTACAATTTACTGTTGAAACCTAATAAATAGTCCATCAAAACCTCTGACAGTGAATTTAATCGGTGTAAGGGATTCCACTCAATCCAGGCGAGGTAAGTATAAACGATATTTAACGGCAGTCATTCGTATAAAAAATACAACTGCAGCTCCGATAAAGGCTGCCCACGAAACATCGAGATCAAGGTGCACCAATAAAATATACATGAGACCACCACCTAAACAGGCAGTAGCATATACTTCTTTCTTAAAGATGAGCGGTGTTTCATTCAACAGGACATCGCGTGTCATACCTCCACATACGGCGGTAAACATTCCAAAGATAATGGCAGCATAGGTATTACTTTCATAATTCAGTGACTTTTGCACCCCTAAGATGGTAAAAAAGCTAATTCCGATGGCATCAAAAAGTGTCAATGTACGATAATAACCATACAATTGTCTATTGAAGATAATGGCAATTAAAATTCCGATGAAAATAGCGATGAGATAATTGCTGTCATTTACCCAGACTGGGCGCAGATTTAAAAAAATGTCCCGCATTGATCCCCCGCCAATGGCGGTAACAAAACCTAAAAAGGCCGCTCCAAAAATATCAATATCCTTACGTTTTGCTGAAAGGGTACCTGATATTGCAAAAAATAAAGTGCCAAGCAAATCGCTTAGATAAAAATAGTTGGCATCTGTAATCATGGTAATCCTTTTAAGTAATTTTCATTATAATCTCCAGTTGGCGCCGCATTGTATAAAGGCATTGCCAATTGGAAAAACTTCCCTTCCCTGGACAAATTTAAGAGAAATCCTGATAGTTTAAATTCACCTAAAGCAAATTGCTTTTAGGCTAGCAGGGCCTTGTACATCCTCCAATCTTAAGTGTTCGATGATCCGCGCAATGATGTCCGTATCATGGATGGCATGTATACATAACATTAAGATCTTCCAGAATTTCCTCTGATCAATACATTTCCAAAAAAAAATGCTATTGATATGCTGTTTTTTTGGTTCGTTACAATGGAAAGAGCGGAATGATGGATTTAAAATTTTAGAAGCGGAAACCTGTACTGAAATAAGGGTACCAGCCTTCATCCGATCTTGTCATCACAAAATGTAAGGGAAGTGCATCTGCGACGATGTAATATACGCCCCCGCCCACACCTTGATGAAACTTACCACTATTGTAGCCTTTTGCCCATACCTTACCAATATCGTACATGCCCATGAGTCCAAATTCACCGGGTAGAACATAGCTCCTGACATCCTTTATTTTAAGACGTGCCTCTAAATTATTATAAAGCATTTGCTGTCCTGCAAATCGATATTGGCGAAACCCTCGAAGGTTTTCGTGACCGCCTAGAAATAAATATTGATAGAATGTAGGATTTCCGACAACTGCTCCCCCGCCCGTTCTGTTAGCGAATATAATGCCTTCATTGAGTACACTAAAATATCCAGTTATCGCAGCATTTAACTGCGCCGAATTTTTTGAATACTGATTGAGTCCAAAATAAGAATTCAAATCGGCTTTAATATACATTCCTTTACTTGGATTAATCTTTCGATTACGTGAGTCTTGTGTTAAAAAAGCATTGATACCTGCAAAAGCTTTGTCTTTGGTAATCGACAAGCTATCGTAAGAATGTAAAGCCTGAGGATTTAAAATAAATCGATCTTCATTCTCATTAGGATCTAAATGATAAAATTGGATATGTGGACCTATGGCAACGTTTAACGTGGATGAAGGTTTCCATCTTAACTGTGGATTGATATTGAAGATATTAAATCTGCTTCGGTAATATTTTGCACCATACTGTTCCTCTAAAAATGGTGAGTTATTTCCTACACCGAAGAAATTCTGTGTGTTGTCGGGAGCTTTCGCTAAGGCATCGATAACAATATCAGCATCGCCGGCAGCAGCAGTCCATTCGCCTCTATAGTGAATTTTATATGCTCCAGTCCGAAAGGCGGTTGCTACGGTGAGCTGTTGTCTATAGGTAAAGGGGCTTTTTCTAAAGCCACGCTGATGTGTGTAAGCTGCTCCGAGTCCGAGGGAAATACCGTCGTCTGCATTATAGCCGGCAGTAACCAAGGGAAGCCAGGTGTTGTACAGGTTTACCGGAACAAATTGCGTGTTGATGCTATCTTGAGCATAATGAAGCTTTATTTTGTTCTTTTCACCGAGCATAACGGAATTTTTAGTGTTTTCGTAAAGCTGTATCCTTGATTTGCTTTGATTGATAACATAAGTCTTTGGTGTGCTATCGCCTATAATTCTTAGTTTGATGGGAGATTGTGCATTATCGATTAAAACAGAATCTTTTCCGTCACCTAAATAGAGGCGAATCTCTTTTGTCAGGGTATTTTTGTAGGTTTTGTCCATCAAAGTTTTGGTGACTTTGCCTACTTTGTTGATCTTCGAAACTTTGACTTTTAAGTTTTTACTTCCAGTGCTGCATATTTCTACCTTTTCGTTTTTGTCGCTGAGGTGAATATCGACAATGTTATTGATAAAATTGTAATACTCTTCCATCGCAGTTGGCAGTGCATCACGGCGGCTCTGAAGTGTTTTGAAGATTTGTTCTCCACGAATAGTAATGGACGACTGCGGGAGGCTGTGTACGGATTGCCATAACACGGAATCTGTGAGGCGAGTTACAAATTGCTTAACCTCTTTGGCCCATTCCCTGTGGGAGAGCTGATTGCTCGGATGAGCATTTAAGAAGCGCGATTTGAAAAGAGAATAGCGAATGTCGGGGATGCCCGTGGTGAATCCCTGCATGACCGGATTGACGAATTGCTGATAGATGTCTTTCATCAGGAAACCTTGCGTAACACGCAGTGCCTGGTCGCGATCGCGGGGAATAGGAATATAGTCTTTATCCTGATCTGTGCTATCCTGATTCTCATCGTACCATCGCCATTGATCCTCATGTCGGTCCCAATCACTGACCAGTACATCCAACATCCTTGCGCGTAGGTACGCTTTGGCTTTAAAATTGTCGTCATTATCTTCCTGCAACTTTCGCACAGTTTTAGGACTATTGTCTGAATCTCCGAGCGGTTCACGCTCCTCCAGTAGAGCTACTGTATGTTCAAAAAGTGGAGCATATTCGCCTAATAGGCTATCTTGTGCTACAACGCCAATGATTGGATGAGCGTGTGCGACGTTTACGGCATTGGCCAAGGCGGGTATCATCAGCGCGGAATAGGGATGCTGAGCACTGGTGGCATCATCCAATACATCCTGCACAAAGGTACCATGCAATTCTTCTGGTATAAGGGATTCAGTCCTTTTATTGACCGATCGCAGCGCCCATTCCCTTCCCATAGAATCTGTTAGTCTTAAAGAAACCGATTGCATTCCACCGCCTTGTTTAACAGGACGCAGACCACCATATAATGTGGAAAGTTGAAGCAGCGGCAGAGTGGTTTCCGTAGCCCATTCTTTGCGGTAGTTTTCGCCGAGGAAGAACTTTTTAAATTTACTGGCTTCACCATATTTTGCGTTTGCTATGACACTTATACTGTCCTTAATAATGGTTTGAGCAAAGGGTGTGCCCTGAATCGTATGCAACCCTGTATGCTTTTGCTGTGAATAAGCATGACTAGCAAGAAAAATAAGAAAGAATGGTACGACCTTTTGCATGCCTATTGTTTTTCAAATTTATAAATGATCCCTTTATCCTGATTGCCGGCTTCGCTGCTGATATAAAGATTGAGTTTTGAATCAAAGTTAATACCTTCGGGTTGAGGAAAGATCTTCGGATCTAATGGAGAGAGCGATTTTACATGAAAATTCTCATCCGTCACAACAAGAGCTTTGTCTACAGAAGATAAGATGTACCACTCCTTGCTATCTGCTTTTTTTGTTAGGGCTGATGGTTTAAAAGTCTTTTTGATTTTAGTATCAAAAGCACGAAGTTCATCAAGCTGAATAGAAAATTCTCCTTTCGGATGGAATTGACTGTTTTCGTCAATTGAAAAGATATATCCAGAGGTTTGTGACTGCTTTCTATCGACCTTGCATTCTTTACATAATACATATGCCTGGTTACTTTCGCGATCAACAAAAAGCCCTTCATATTCTCCTTTTGGAAGTAAATTCTTCTGTTCGACAACGTTTTTTATATTATCCTTTTCTGCAATGGGAAAAGAATAGATGCTGCCGTTGCTCTTTAAAATAAAGAAATGTGTATTGCTTATCGAGATATCTTCATAGTCGCCATCTTTCCCAAAAGGGCTGAAGGTGACTTTTTGTGTGGGTTGGTTAAACTTGTACAGAAAGCCCTGTTCATCCTGAATGGCATAAATATCATCATCCTGCCCCGGAAGAAAGGTGATCCCGGATATTTCCAGTAATTCGTTAGGTAAACTCATCTTGCTGCCCGAAGATAATGTGTAGGGAATGCTTTGTGATTTTTCAGCTTGAATATGAGCTAGCTTATTGCTGTTTTCTTTGGTTGTATTATTGGGGTTGCAGGCAAGTAAAATAGCCGAGACTAGACTTAAGATAGCAGTTATATGTAGGGTGGGGTTTTTCATATTTCTATTATTATATTTTCAATTGATGTGGTCGGGGCGTTTCAGAACGAGCTTAGATGCCATGTTTTTAGTGTCGTACTTTCAAGTTAATTATGTTGTTGAATTACTTAATTGAATAGGTATACTGTTCCATTTAGCTTTTAAATAATCAAGGATTTGCTGTTGCGAAACATTTTTATGCTGCGTTTCTATCGCTTGGTTTTGCCCCTTGTCATTCAGTAATGTAGCTTCGGTGTCGTCCGAAAACTGGATATCGAACATCTCCTGTATTTGATGTGCCAATGTCGGATTCAGCAGCGGAAAGCAAGTTTCTATACGCCGGTAAATGTTGCGGTTCATCCAGTCTGATGAGCCGAGATAAACGAGCGTTTGGGTCTGATATTGAAAAATAAATATTCTTCCGTGTTCTAAATATCTTCCTACAATCCTTTTCACGGTGATGTTTTCACTTAGTCCCGGTACCTGCGGTTTTAGTCTGCAGATCCCCCTGATCAACAACTCTAGCCTCACCCCTGCCTGGCTCGCTTCATACAATTTGTTGATTAACGATTCTTCTTCCAGATTGTTTAATTTAATTTTTATCGTTACTGGAGCTCCATCTTGAGCTGCATGGATGGCTCGGTCAATCAGCTCTAAAAACGTAAGCTTGAGGTTGAACTGTGCTACTAGTAGATGTTCAAATGATAGTTCATTTGGGTTGTGGGGTTTCCTTCGGGCTGGAAGAAACTTAAATAGCAAATTTAATTCGTCGGTCAGCAGCTTATTAGAAGTAATAAGGAAGTAGTCTGTATAGACCTTAGCCGTTTTTTCATTTAGATTTCCCGTACCCAGTAAAGCACTTTGTCGACCTGCCTGACGTTTGACCAGTGCTATTTTGGCGTGAACTTTTAAGTTTGGGATACTGTAGGTGATTTTTACGCCGTTCTCTTTCATCAGCCGAGCCCAATGTATATTATTAGCTTCATCAAAGCGCGCTTTTAATTCTACAAATACATTGACCTGTTTTCCATTTTTCGCAGCGGTAGCCAATGCTTGTGCAATATGAGAATCGCCTGCTATGCGGTATAAAGTCGTATAAATCTCTTCTACGGATGGATCTAATGCGGCCTCATTAAAAAAGCGTAATATAGGATCGAAGGATTCATAGGGAGTACAGACCAACAGATCTTCCCGGTCAATTTGATCAAAGATAGATTCTTCGAAATTTTTATCAGTATTGATTTGTAGTTGTTTTGGATACGAAAGGTTCTCTATTTTAATCGGGAATGAGAAGAGATCTTTCAAGTTGTGGTAGTTTCCGCCTTCAACAATGCTACTTTTCCGTAGGTCGAATAAGGTTGCCAGTCTTTCAATTAGCGGCTCTGGTAGATTAGGTTGATAGAGAAATCGCGTCGCATAGCCAAGGTCACGTTTGTTGACTTCCGCTTCGATTTTCTGTGCAATATCTCCCTCAAATTCGTCTTGAAGATTTAACTCGGCATCTCTTGTGATTTTAAAGGAATAGAAACTTAATGATAAATTTCGTATAGCCATGGGGAGAAATGCTTTGATAATATCATCTATAAGGACGACATATTTGCCGCTATTGGTCTCGCAGGTGAAAAATCGACCGATATAGTTTGATGGGATGTTTAGGAATGATACCGCTCCTGTATTTTCATCCTTAAAGGCGAAGTACAGCTGATTGTTGTCTGGAAAAAATGACGTATCATCTATGGAGATAATTTGCAGATAGGAAGCAACTGTATTAAAAAAATAGTGTGCAGTTAGCCCCTTTATTTCTGCTGGGATAGCTTGGTTGTAAATGAAAAATATACTTTCTTTCGCTAATTCTTGAATAATATCAGTGAGTAAGAACCCGAATTTTTCCTGTTGTTTGTGGATGAATTTTGACGCTTTTTTATATGTAGCGATGTCTATGTTGGGGATAAGCTGTTGCGGGTTTTGTTTCATTATTTTTTTTCCAGCCATCAATACAGGCATTCTAACCCGATAAAATTCATCCAGATTGGATGAAAAAATAGCAAGAAACTGCAGTTTTTCCAATAGCGGGACTTCTTGACGACCGGCTTGGCCAAGGACCCTATCGTTAAACGACAACCAGCTAATGTCTCTGTTGATATAAAGATCTTTCTTCATCATCCGTATATGTTTTTTGTTATGGCAGTCTATTTGTGAAAGCATCGATACTTTGATGTCCGCCTATTGTAAGCTAATGATTGAATTCATCGAACTTTTTTGGATAAAATAAAAGGAAGTACATACATTTTGATTATGAAGTATTTAGATGGTATTTATAGGGGATTAAAATAGGGTTGCTCCGATAAAAGAAACGACTGATATTACAAGTCCAAACATAAAAACTCCATATGCGTATCGTAGAAGTTTGTATTTCCTTCCTAATACCACCCCTTGTGAATAAACATCCTTCGTGAGCATGCCATATAGAAACTCAGAATCGACCATTACCTTTTGCATACCCTCGTTGTAGTCATCGAGTTTCATTTTGTAGAAATTACCAAAAAAGAGCAGATTGACTGATTTTTGTTCGATTTCGTCTTTTGAAAATTTACCGGATGGAATTTTAGGAATTGTAGAGAGTATAGCCATGACCATGGTGGCTACCACGGCAGTTGTTAAGATAATTGTTGGGATAATAAGGTGTTCGTTCGCATCTAGTTTTCGAAATAAAACAGCAATGACGACGGAAAGGATAATAGAATTGACGGTTAATAAAATATTAGCCTTATTGTCTGCCATATCACTTAATCGCTGATTGTTTGAAGAAGTAATCCGGAACATGGTCTCTATTCCGCGTTCAGGCTTGCTACTTTTCTCTTTTTCTTTCTTGTCTTCTTTTTTATTTTCTTTGCTTTTCTTGATGGATTTCTCTTGTTTTTTTTCCAGTTCCTTTAAATTCATCTCCTTTTTGGCATTAAGCTTTTGTTGTGCATATTCAGTATGGTAATGATGGCTCATTAGGAGTTTGATCGTACCGGCTCGCCATACATCTTTGTCAATCTCTTTTCCTAACACCGCTTCCGCTTCTGCTTTCATAAGTTTATTTCTAGTAACAAAATCATCACTTCCAAAATGAAATAAGTCAGCATCGCAGAGAATTTGCTCGAGCAGGTTTGTTGGATCCTGAGGCATTCGAGTTGCTAAAATACAACCTTTAATTTTTTCCTGTATGCCCTGTGGTATGCCTTTTTCTCTCAGAAATTCCAAAGCAATTTCGACACTTCTTTTTTCATGGCCAATCGCATTGTCGGAGTGAACGTACCCAAGATCATGAAAGTAGGCCGCGCTAATAACAATAAAGTGATCCTCCTCTCCCAATTGATAATACAATAAAATTTCCTCCGCCGAACTTACGACGGAACGCGTGTGTATCGTATTATGGAAGCAGTGGCAGATTGAAATATTTTCTGTAATATAATTTTCAGCATATTCTTCTACCTGTTTTAAAAGCTGAGCATAATCTATCATGGATCAATATGATTTTATTTCGAATAAAAGTATTTAATTTCTTAAAAATAAGGCCTTCTTTTTATGTACTAGCCTACATCAAATTTACAGAAAAAAGAGCTATTACAATAGCGATTAATTCTCTGCGTTATAATAAATACATTATTGGTATAACCAGATGGCTAATCCACTAATATTTCCATATAATACATTTGCTTGATGGGGTTTTGCCTACATAAAGATGAAGTGAATACGATGTTTCATGCTAATAATGTATCAATTTTACTCTTTTTATCCCTTAATTTAGTTTTTGTTTACCTATAGCTTAGCCTTAAGTTAGGTTTAGTATAGGTATAATCTATACTAAACCTAAACTAACCTATGATATGATGTAACTTTAAATGCCCTCCATTGGCCGCCCGATACGACCATGTCTCTGGTCAGTTTACTTTCAGCTCGGCGCTGCCTGCGGCATACAGTCTGTGAAAGATATCTCGCTGTAGTCCGCGGTGAGCGTAAGGCAATTTGCCCGGGTCAATATCCTGCTTTGTAAAAACCGAAAGTTTGCATTTGCGCCAGGTTTAAAGCGAACTTAGTGAAGATTCCGGTCCGTCCCGGTATATAAATCGCCATATCCTAAGACCGCTCAGTGTGCCAGTTCAATCTAGAGGGTTTTTGTATTCAGCTGCCGGCCGCCCTATAGGACCTTGCCGGCGGCCCGTTTACGTCCAGCTCGCCGCTGCCCGCTACATACAACCTGGGCAAGATACCGGTCATGAGCCCCGGCGGCGTGCCTTTCACATACTTCGACTTCTCTGGCCATTCCGTCATAGCGCAGCTGCCGGCCGGCCGCCTCCCCGCCCGGAGAACCTTTCACCGGCCAACTGTACCTGCAATTCCGCTCCGGGTGGGGGCTGCCGAAAAAGAATCTCCCATCTTTCCAGGCAGTTATGTCCAAAATGAAATAAATAAGAACAAAAGGCTTGGAAGTTTGTTCCTAAACTTCCTATCTTTGCACCACTCCGCAAGGGAGGAACGGTTGCTTCGAAAGAAGAAACCCTGAAAAAAGAAGGGTTTAATGCGAGTTAAATGCTGAAATCGAAAAAAGAGAAAAGAAAAAAACTTCAAAAATTTTTTGGAAGTTCAGAAAAGATTTCTACCTTTGCAGTCCCAACGGAAACGGAGGGAAAACAAAAAAAAGATAAAGAGGGCGCAATGCCATCGGAATATAGCGGATACGGAAGTTGAAGCGCAGAAAGTTCTTTAAGAAAACACAATCATGTAAGCGTGACGAGTAGGCAGACGAAAGTCGAAAGTCA